>ERZ773031.258-NODE-258-length-29413-cov-12.219497_pt1 | contig 29413 bp, 27 predicted proteins | sample MGYA00511666_ERZ773031 | MGnify/ENA primary metagenome ERZ773031 (study PRJEB29015, sample SAMEA2738135) | human oral metagenome | biome: human oral; feature: human-associated habitat; material: saliva | place: China | collected 2250 ...
AAAAGAATTATAAGATTACGGTACCTCAAGGGGGGACGACGACCTTTGATACGAAGAATATGCCGGCGGCGAATATCCGGATTCATCATGAAAAAATCTGGGACCGTGTTTTCGGACGGGTATTGCCTTTAGAAGAGGTCTTGTCTTTTATGGATGAAAAATAATTAGCTGAAAAGTGATATATCTAAAAAGTAACGGACAGACTCCGTTGCTTTTTTATTTATCTGCAAATAGGATAGGTAAGCCGTTTTGTTTGACGAACTATGAGGGCTATAGTAAAATATAGGATGTATGTACATTATTTTCAGGAAGGTGCGACGTATAGATGACCGCTTCGGAACAAAGGGTATATGATGATTTGGCAAATAGCCCTTTTGATCAGCTCATGGGTTTCGACATATCAGAGATAAGTCAGGACGGGCTTACTCTGGTCTTTCACAATGTGGGAACAGCATGGGATAATCCGAACGGGACCTTGTACGGCGGCGTTTTTTACGGCATGGCCGCATCCGTAACGGAGAAGATGTGTCTGTTGCACGGGTTAAAGCCTCGCCTTCTCGATTTGGCTGTAAACCATATTCGGCCGGGAAAGGCTGATACGGATATTGCTGTCAAAGCCTTTTTCATTCATGAAGGTCGGACGACGGCCGTAGCGGTTTGCGAGTTTTTCGATAATGAAAAACGGCGATTGGCCTATGCCAAGGCTACGTTTACTGTCAAAGCGGACGGAGGCGAACGGTAATGAACGAACGCTTTACGCCTGAAGAAAAGAAGGAATTGCAAGAAACGTTGGCACGGATTTATAAGAGCACTCCTTATTTTCAAACGTTACCGTGTCGCGTTATAGACTTCGACAGGGGAGAAGTAAGAATTGATTTTCCCGTAGAAGAACGGTTTTGCACGGCCGAAGGTACGGCATCAGCCGGACTGATAACGGCTTTTTGCGATACGCTCATGGGATTTTCCAGCCGAACTTGCGGCTATCGCATAACAACGCTGGAAATTAACATGAATTACGTACGACATGCTCGTGTAGGTGAATTGTTACACGGTATGGGTACGGTTGTGAATATAGGGGAAGATACGCTGTTGACGGAAGCGGTTATTCGCGATGATGAAGGCCGACTTGTAGTTAAGAGCCGAGCTTCTTTTTATATTCTTGAAAAACCTGAAAAACAGTAGTCATTGACGGAAGGTTGGGTAACGACATGGATTTTGCTTACAACGACGAACAACTGGATATTATCAAAGTCGTACGTGATTTGGTAGAAAAAGAAATCAAACCGTATGCTTTGGAAATGGACGAAACGGAAAAGCTTCATGAAGGTTTGTTGGAAAAATTGGCAGCACAGGGCCTTTTGGGCGTAGCTATTCCCGAAGAATTCGGCGGTGCCGGCTTGGATGCCGTTACCATTGCCGCTATTTATGAAGAACTCGGTAAAGGGTGCGCCGGCGTAGCTACGACGGTTGCAGCCAATGCTTTGGCCTCGTACCCCGTTATCATTGCCGGGAACGATGATCAGAAAAAGCGTTATTTCGATATTATTAATGACGACCACTTGGCGGCTTTCGCTTTGACCGAGCCGGGAACGGGTTCCGATGCGGGCTCCGTATCGACCCAGGCTACGAAAACGGAAGACGGCAAGGGCTATATTTTAAACGGTACGAAGTGCTTCATTACTAACGGTGCTTTGGCCGAAGTTTTCGTCGTCTTCGCCAATACGCGTAAGGGCGGCGGTGTTCGCGGCTTGACGGCCTTCATCGTTAAGAAGGGCACACCGGGCTTTTCAGTGGGCAAGGCCGAAAATAAGATGGGTATTCGTGCGTCCAATACGACGGAACTCATTTTCCAGGATTGCTTCGTACCCATGGAAGATCGCCTCGGCCGCGAAGGCCAGGGTTTCCGAATTGCCATGAATACGCTTGATGCGGCTCGTCCCTTTGTAGGTGCCGTATCGGTCGGTATTGCCGAAGCGGCTTTCCGCGCTTGCACGGAATATGCTAAAGTACGTGTACAATTCGACAAGCCTATCGCTTCTTTCCAAATGGTCCAGGCTATGATTGCCGATATGGCGATGAAGGTTGAAGGTGCTCGTCTTTTAGTTCAACGCGCTTGCTGGATGAAGGATCAGGGCATGGATTTCAGCCGTGAAGCGGCTATTGCCAAATGTAACGCTTCGGACGTTGCCATGCAGGTAACGACGGATGCCGTACAGGTTATGGGCGGCTATGGCTATATTAAAGAATATCCCGTAGAAAAGTATATGCGTGACGCTAAAATTATGCAGATCTACGAAGGCACAAACCAGATCCAAAGATTGGTTATTGCAAATAAGACGCTCTATTGATACAATAAATGCATTAACACATAAGTAGCTATGACGAAGACAGCATATAACAACAAGACGCGTACAGGAAACGACATCACCGATTGAGAGTGTCGTGCGTCCGGTTTTATGATTCCCTTCGGAGCTTCCGGTTGAAATTGTAGTAGGCCGGGCGGGTCTTCCCGTTACAGGAGAGCAAAGTCATAATTAGGGTGGTACCGCGAGACCTTCGCCCCTTTGGGGTGAAGGTCCGTTTTTTATTATGCAGGAGGTATACGATGATTACAGACAGAATCGAAGAGATTAAGGCGGCCGTCAACGAACAGTTGAAAAAAAGCAGTGCCTTACAGGATGTACAGGATATTCGTGTCAAGTATTTAGGTAAAAAGGGCGAACTTACGTCTCTTATGAAGAGTTTGAAAGATTTGTCGGCAGAAGAACGTCCGAAAGTCGGCCAGGCTGTTAACTCGGCACGCGAAGTCATTGAAGGTTACTTGAATACCAAGACGGAAGAATTGAAAGCCGCCGTATTGGCAGCTAAAATCGAGTCGGAACGCATTGATATCACTTTGCCGGGCAGACAACCGATTACAGGTCATGAACATCCTCTCCATAAAATTCGCCGTGAAATGGAACAGGCCTTCCTGCACATGGGCTTTTCTATTGTGGAAGGTCCCGAAATTGAAGACGATTACTATAACTTCCAATGTCTCAATTTCCCCGATGATCATCCGGCACGGGATATGCAAGACTCCATGTATATAACGGATAAAATCCTCCTGCGTACTCATACATCGCCCATGCAGGCACGTACTTTACAGGCTCACAAACCGAACGAACCGGTTAAGGTTATCGTCCCCGGTAAGGTATATCGTTGGGACTATGATGCTACTCACTCGCCCGTATTCCATCAAATGGAAGGGCTTATTGTAGATGAACATATTCGTTTCTCCGACTTGAAAGGCATGTTGGAAGACTTTTTGCGTGAAATATTCGGACCGCAGACGAAGGTGCGTTTCCGTGCCAGCTTCTTCCCCTTTACAGAACCCAGTGCGGAAGTGGATATTTCCTGTGTTATGTGCGGCGGTGAAGGATGCCGCGTATGCTCTCACACGGGGTGGCTTGAAATCCTCGGTTGCGGTATGGTTCACCCGAACGTATTGCGCCTGAACGGTTACGATCCTGACAAAGTCAACGGCTTTGCTTTCGGGATGGGTGTAGAACGTATTGCCATGTTAAAGTACGGAATTGATGACTTACGCCTGTTCTACGAAAACGATATGCGTTTCTTGAATCAGTTTTAGGAGGTACGGAAGATGAAAAGTTCATTCGAATGGATGCAAGATTATGTAACTATAGATAAAAGCCGCACACCTCAAGAATTTGCCGATGTGTTGACCATTGCCGGCATTCCTGTAGAACAGGTGGAATATTGGGGCAAAGATATACAAAATGTCATTACAGGTAAGATTACGAAAATCGTGCCGCATCCCAATGCGGATAAGCTTGTTATTTGTACCCTTAATATGGGAGATAAGGAACTGACCATCGTTACGGGCGCTACGAACGTACGGGAAGGACAAATCGTGCCTGTTGCCGTACACGGAGCTCATTTACCCGGCGGTGTGAAAATTAAAAAATCGAAGCTCCGCGGTGAAACGTCGGAAGGTATGCTTTGTTCGGCTCATGAATTGGGACTGGACGACAGTCTTCTCTTACCGGAAGAACGGTCGGGAATCTGGATTTTACCGGAAGATACACCTGTGGGCGTTGATGCCGTAGCTCAGACGGGGTTGCGTGATGTCGTATATGAATACGAATTGACACCGAACCGGGCCGATTGCTTCAGCATGGTGGGCTTAAGCCGTGAATTTGCCGTGTTATCCCGACAGGAAGCCAAGTTGCCGCAAGTAGAAGTACAAGAAGGCAGTGAAAAGATTGACGGGAAATTGAAGGTAACCATTGACGATTCGGAACTGTGTGCTCGCTATGCGGCCCGCATGCTTTATAACGTCAAGGTGGGCAAGTCGCCGTTTTGGATGCAGCAACGGTTGCGTAAAGCCGGCGTTCGTCCTATTAACAATGTCGTCGACGTAACGAATTATGTCATGATTGAATTCGGCATTCCCTTACATGCATACGATTACGATAAGTTGGCCGGACATGAACTCATTGCCAGAAGAGCAAAGAAAGGCGAAAAAATTACGACTTTGGATCAGGTTGAACGGCAACTGACGGAAAATATGCTGGTCATTGCCGACGCTGAAAAGGCAAGCTGTGTTGCCGGTGTTATGGGCGGCTTTGATTCGGAAGTGACGGAAGAAACGACAACGGTTGTCTTGGAATGTGCGTCTTTTAAGGGTTCTTCCATTCGTAAGACCGGCCGTGCTTTAGGGCTTCGTTCCGAAGCGTCGGCTCGTTTTGAACGAGGCCTCGATTCGGAAGGGTGTGTTCACTCCCTTAACCGGGCGGCTCAGTTGTTGCAACAAATGGGGGCTTGCGAAGTAGCGGCCGGCGTTATTGATGAATATGTACGTCCTCAGGAAGTTCGCCGCATCGACTTTACGGCACAGCGAGTCAATGACTTCCTCGGTACGGATATTTCGGAAGAAAATATGATTTCCATCTTGGCAACCTTGGGCTTTAAGACGGAAAAACACGACAAGGTATTGACGGCTGTTGTACCGACATGGCGTATCGACTGCACGGAAATGCCCGATATTGCAGAAGAAGTAGCTCGTATTTACGGATATGAGAACATTCAATCCACCCGTCCTCTCAGTAATATTTCGGAAGGCCAGGAAGGATTTGAACATGCCGTTCGGGAACATATTTCGTCCGTCTTGAGTCGCAGCGGTTTGAATGAAACGGTAACGTTCAGCTTTATGAGTGCCGATTCGCTGAAAAAACTCCTCTTTAAAGAAGACGACGCTCATTATCAGGCCGTGCCTATATTGAATCCCATTACGGAAGAATTCCCTCTTATGAGAACAACCTTGCTTCCGTCTTTGATGGACGTACTTGTACGCAATCAGGCGGTAAAAAATGACCGCGTGGCTATTTATGAAATTGCATCTACGTATCGTCCTAAGAGTCTTCCCGTTACGGAATTGGTTGATGAAAACAGAGAAATTACGGGCCTTTTATACGGGAATCGGACACAGGCAAGCTGGCCGTATAAAGCGGAAGGATTTGATTTCTACGACGTAAAAGGTTTGATGGAAGCCGTTCTGACAAGCTTGGGCATTCATGCACAGTTGTGGGCCTCCGATTATGCCCCCTTACATCCCGGTAAGGCGGCTGAATATGTTGTAGGCGACACGGTTCTTTGCCGTTTCGGCGAACTTCATCCGCAGTGCGTCGACAACTACGATGTTGCGGGCCCCGTATATGTTTTTGAAATGTACTTGAAGGACCTCTTGCCTTTAATCAACCTCATTCCCGATTATCACAAGGTAGGCAAGTTCCCGGCTCTTACCCGTGACCTGGCCGTACTCGTTCCGGTCAGTGCCAAGCATGCCGACTTGCTGAATATTATTCGAGAAAAAGGCGGTCAGTATTTAGAAGGCGTACATCTCTTCGACGTATATTCAGGAGAACAGGTTCCTCGCGGTTTTGTAAGCCTTGCTTTCGCCTTGACCTTCCGTTCTGCTGAAGGGACCTTGTCCGATGCGGATATTCAACAACCCGTTACGGACATTCTTGAAGAATTACAAGAAAAAGCGGGGGCGAAACTTCGTTAGCCTTATTTTGCATAATAACTACAAGGCTCTTCCTTTACAGGCAGGGCCTTGTAGTGTATAATAAGCCATGTCGTACGGGTACCGGGTGTATCGATCACTCCGACGAACACGCAGTGCTTGGTGAATGTTATATTACAGGAGGAATTACAATGTTAAGCGTAGAAGAAAAACAAGCTATTGTTGCCAAATTCGGCACAAACGAAAAAGACACGGGGTCTCCGGAAGTACAGATCGCGCTCCTTACGAGCCGTATCCTTTATTTGACGGATCACCTTCGCAGTCATAAAAAGGACCATGCGTCCCGTCGCGGTTTGTTGAAACTTGTCGGCCAGCGCCGTAACTTACTTGCATACTTGCAAAAACATGACTTGGAACGTTACCGTGCTATTCTCGAAAAACTCAACCTGCGTAAATAATTGCACGAACTGAGGCTGATGTATAGACACATCAGCCTCTTTTTTGGATAGTAGATATAAGGAGGAAAGGGAATGGAAGAAAAAATATTCCAAATGGATTTTGCCGGCCGACCGCTTACCGTGGAAGTCGGTAAATTGGCAAAACAGTCTAGCGGTGCCGCTTTGGTACGTTACGGCGATACAGCCGTTTTCGTTTCGGCAACAGGATCGAAAGAAGCACGTGAAGATGCGGATTTCTTCCCCTTAACCGTAGACTATGAAGAAAAAATGTATGCTGTTGGTAAGATTCCCGGCGGCTTTATAAAAAGAGAAGGCAAACCGCCCGAATCGGCGACCTTGTTTGCTCGCCTTATTGACCGTCCTATTCGGCCCTTGTTCCCGAAAACGTATCGTCATGACGTACATGTCGTAGCCTATGACTTTGCAGTTGACCACGATAACGCTCCGGAAATTGCGGCTATGATCGGTGCATCCGTCGCCTTATGCATGTCTCACATTCCCTTTGCAGGTCCGATTGCAGGCGTTCGTGTCGGTCGTATAGACGGCAACTTTATTATTAACCCCACAGTGGAACAGAGTGAAAAGAGCGACATGGATATTGTCGTAGCCGGCACAAAAGACGCTATTCTCATGGTTGAAGGCGGCGCTAAAGAAGTACCGGAAAGCGATATTCTCGATGCTATCATGTTTGCTCATGAAGAAATTCGCAAAGTCGTTGAATTCCAGCTGTCTTTCCTCGATGAAATCAGCGTACCGAAGCAGGAATTCGTCGAAAAAGAACCGCCTGCAGACATTGTGGAAGCTATTCATACCTATGGCGAAGCCAAGATGAAGGAAGCTATTTTCGATGCCGACAAGATGGCTCGTGAAGAAAAGATGAACGCCGTTGAAGCGGATATTTACGAACACTTTGCCGACATTTATCCGGATAATCAGGCGGATGTGGCAACGATTACGCAGAAGATGATTAAAGAAATCGTTCGTCACATGATTGCTGTCGACAAGATTCGTCCCGACGGCCGTAAGGTTAACGAAGTTCGCCCCGTATCATGTGAAGTAGGACTCTTCAAGCGTACTCACGGCACGGGTCTGTTTACGCGCGGACAAACACAGATTCTGAGTTTTGCTACCTTGGCACCCTTGTCGGAAGCTCAGCATATCGACGGTGTCGGCACGGAAACGGAACGTCGTTACATGCATCATTACAACTTCCCGTCCTTCAGCGTCGGTGAAACTCGTTCTTCCCGCGGTCCGGGTCGTCGTGAAATCGGTCACGGCAAGTTGGCTGAACGGGCTCTTACTCAGGTGATGCCGTCGGAAGAAGAATTCCCGTACGCTATTCGCGTCGTGTCGGAAGTTCTCGAATCCAACGGTTCCAGCTCTATGGGCAGCGTTTGCGGCAGTACGTTGGCGCTTATGGATGCGGGCGTTCCCATTAAGGCTCCCGTTTCGGGCGTAGCTATGGGACTTGTGACGAAGGATGACGACTTCACGATTTTGACGGATATTCAAGGCATGGAAGATGCTTTGGGTGATATGGACTTCAAGGTAGCCGGCACGGTAAAGGGCGTTACGGCTATTCAAATGGATATTAAAATCAAGGGCCTCAGTCGTGAAATCCTTGATACGGCTTTGAAACAGGCTCATGAAGGACGCCTTCACATTATGGATAAGATGTTGGCGGTCCTCGATGCACCGCGTAAGGAATTATCCCCCTATGCACCGCGCATTATTACCATGCAGGTACATCCCGACAAGATTCGTGATATCATCGGGCCGGGCGGCAAGATGATTAAACAGATTACGGAAGAAACGGGTGCCAAAATCGACATTGACGATACGGGCCTCGTATACATCGCTTCCGTAGACGGAGAAGGCGGCGCTAAGGCCAAGGAATGGATTGAAAATCTGACGAAGGACGTAGAAGTCGGCGAAACGTATGTCGGCAAGGTTACGCGCCTTATGGCCTTCGGTGCCTTTGTAGAAGTTCTGCCCGGTAAAGAAGGCTTGGTTCATATTTCCCAGCTTGCGACGGAACGGGTGGAAAAGGTAGAAGACGTTGTCAACGTAGGCGATGAAATTGTCGTTAAATGCGTGGAAATCGACAGTCAGGGACGCATTAACCTGTCCCGTAAGGTCGTATTGACGGGCGAAGACGGCGATTTCAAGAGTCGTGATCGCGGCGACAGAGGCAATCGCGGTCACAGAGACGGTCATCGGAGATAATGATGAGACAGCGCGGATTTGAAATCGTTTCGGCTTATGCCGGACAAGGTATCCACATACCGTCCCGGAAGACGGCTAAAAGTGCGGGCTATGATTTGGAAGCGGCAGAAACGAAGGTCTTGGCACCTCATGCCGTAACCGTCGTTCCTACGGGTCTTAAGGCCTATATGGGCGATGACGAATATCTGTCCGTCTTTATTCGCTCATCCTTGGCCTTTAAAAAAGGTCTCATGCTTGCTAACAGCACGGGCATTGTGGATAGCGATTACTATAATAACCCCGACAATGAAGGGCATATTATGATTGCCTACTACAACACGGGTGATACGCCCTATACGGTTGAAAAGGGTGATCGTATAGGTCAGGGAATTTTTATGAAATACTTAACGGTCGATGAAGACGCCGCATCGGGAATGCGGACGGGCGGCATCGGCAGTACAGGTAAATAAGTTAGCGGAAAGAGGCACTCTACTGTATAATAACAGTGTAGTGCCTTTTTTGTATTGTAAAGGGGGAGACACATGAGTATCAGTACGGAAAAAATGATAGACAGTCAAGATATTTTTAAGGGACACGTATTGCATCTGACCTTGGATACAGTACGTATTAACGATACAGATCAGACTTCGACACGAGAAGTGGTACGTCACAAAGGGGCTTGTGCCATTTTGCCGATTACGCCGGAAGGAAAGATCATTCTCGTGCGCCAGTATCGGTATGCACCGGATGAGGTACTCTTGGAAATTCCGGCGGGGAAAATAGACAGTAAGGAAGAAAACCCCTTACATTGTGCAGCTCGTGAGCTGGAAGAAGAAGCGGGCGTTACGGGTGAGCTTATTCCTTTGGGACATGTTTATACGTCACCGGGGTTTTCGGATGAATGCCTCTACTTATATGCGGCACGGAATCTGAAAAAAGGGACTCAGCACTTGGACGAAGATGAATTTATGAATATTGAATATTACACGCCTGAAGAAGTGGAAAAGATGATTGACAATAATGAAATCGTCGACTCGAAGACCATTGCCTGCTTCTTCAAGGCTCGTAAGTACATGCTCGGAAAATAAGCGGGCAGGGGGACATTATGAAACGTTTTAAAAGAATAATTGTCATCGTAACGGACAGTGTCGGTGCCGGCGGAGCTCCCGATGCCGAACGCTTCGGGGATGAAGGGGCCGATACGTTAAAGCATATTGATGAAGCCGTACCGGGTGGTCTTAAGATACCGAATCTGCGCCGCCTCGGTTGGGAAAAGGCGACACACATTCATCCCGAAGACGTGAAAATCGTCGGTTCGTACGGACGTATGAGAGAAATCTCCAACGGCAAGGATACGACGAGCGGCCACTGGGAATTTATGGGAAATCCCGTAGAAAATCCCTTTCCCGTTTTTTACGATGCCTTTCCGCAAGAATTATTGGATACGTTTACGGAAAAAACGGGACACGGCTGGCTCGGTAACGAAGTGGCATCGGGAACGGAAATTATTGCTCGCCTCGGTCCTGAACATATACAGACGAAAAAGCCCATTGTCTATACATCGGCGGACAGTGTTTTTCAAATTGCGGCTCATACGGATGTCATTCCCCTGGAAGAACTCTACCGTATTTGCGAAGTGACACGTAAGGAAGTGTGCGTAGGGCCGTACGAGGTGGGCCGTGTTATTGCCCGTCCCTTTGTAGGAGAACCGGGAAATTTCGTGCGTACGGGAGACCGTCAGGATTACAGTCGTCTGCCGGAGCGGAAAATGGTCTTTTCCTATTTAAAAGAAAATGGATATAAAGTCATCGGCGTCGGTAAAATCGGTGATATTTATGCTCATATCGACCTTACGGAAAGCCATCATACGGCAAATAATCGGGAAGATATGGATTTTCTTATTCGCGAATTGAAAAGACATCGAGACAAGGAAGGTTTGCTTATGGCCAACTTTGTCGACTTCGACAGCATGTACGGTCATCGGCGCAACGCACAAGGATATGCACAGTGCCTGGAAGACTTCGATGCCATGTTAGGCGAACTATTGCCTTTGTTGCAAGATGACGAACTCTTGATGATTACGTCCGACCACGGTAACGATCCGACTATGTCGGGTACGGACCATACGCGAGAAGAGGTGTCTCTCGTTGCGTACAGTCCGGGCCTTACGGAAAGTACGGATTTGGGAACGCGCAAGACCTTTGCCGACTTGGGTCAAACGATTATGGATAACTTTGATGCAGGCAAGTTGCCCTTCGGAACTTCTTTTTTGAATGACTTGAAATAGTAACTGGAGGAGGGACGGACTATGTGGCCTGTCGACTTTATAGAAGAAAAGCGGGACGGCAAGGAGCAGAGTGCGTCCCGAATTAAAAAATTTATAGAAGACTATACGCAAGGCCGAGTTGTAGATTATCAGGCGGCGGCATGGCTTATGGCCGTGTACCTGAAGGGGATGAATGAAGGAGAAACGGCGGCTCTTACGGAGGCTATGCGAGATTCGGGAGAGAACGTTGATTTGTCGGCCATTGAAGGCGTTACGGTAGATAAGCACAGTACGGGCGGCATTGCCGATACGACAACCCTCATCGTGGCACCTCTTGTTGCGGCGGCAGGTGTGAAAGTAGCGAAAATGAGCGGCCGCGGGCTTGGGTTTACGGGCGGTACCTTGGATAAACTTGAATCCGTACCGGGATTTCGCATTACCTTGTCAAAGGAAGAATTCTTCAATCAAGTCAATCGCATCGGCTTGGCCGTCATCGGACAGTCGGGAGAATTGGCACCGGCCGATAAGCTTTTGTATGCTCTGCGAGATGCAACGGGGACGGTAGAAAGTATACCGCTTATTGCAAGCTCCGTTATGAGTAAGAAGCTTGCCGGCGGAGCGGATGCCATTGTCCTGGATGTAAAATACGGTGACGGAGCCTTTATGAAAACGAAAGAACGGGCCTTTGAATTGGCACGAGCCATGGTGGATATCGGCGTGGCGGCAGGAAAACCTACGACAGCTGTCCTGACATCTATGAATGCTCCCTTAGGCATGAGTATCGGCAACAGCTTGGAAATCGATGAAGCCGTCGACGTTCTTTCAGGCAGAGGCGGCCAAAGGCTGAAAGAAGTGGTTCTCACTGTCGGTGCCTATATGCTGAAAGCGGCGAGACTTGTGACTACAGCCGAAGAGGGGCGGACAGTTTTACAAGAACACATCAATGACGGGTCGGGTCTTCAAAAATTTAAGGAGTTTTTAGAAGCACAGGGGGGAGATACGTCCTTTATAGGCGTGCGTCCGCTGACAAAAAGAGTAAATGCAAGAGACATACGAGCTGAAAAGAGCGGCTTTATCGCACATGTAGACGGCAGATCCTTGGGTGAGATCGCCATGGAAACGGGTGCCGGTAGGTCCCACAAGGATGATACCGTTAACTTGTATACAGGCCTCGCCTTGCATAAAGAAGTATATGATAAGGTGGAAGCAGGCGACCTCTTATGCACCCTGTACGGAGCTGAGGGGGCCGATACGTCTGCATATAAAGAACGGGTACGTGCGGCCTTTTATATAGAAGAAACAGAGCCTACTGAAAAAGAATCGGTCGTTGCCGATATAATAGACAGGTAAACGGGAGTAGTTATGGCGGAAAAATTTAAAGTTCCTGTAGAAAAGGGAAAAACATATACCATCGATATTTTGCGTCTCGGGTCAAACGGTGAGGGCGTGGGACGAGTAGAAAACTTTACGGTCTTTGTAGACGGAGCCTTGCCGGGAGAAACGGTGACGGCGCGGATTACCTTTGTAAAGAAACAATACGCGACGGGGCGTTTGGAGAAGGTGCAAAAGCCGTCGGAACACAGGGTCAAACCGCCTTGCAGTGTTTATGCCGAATGTGGCGGCTGTCAGTTACAGCATCTGTCGTATGAAGGACAATTGGCTGAAAAACGGCAACAAGTACAGGATGCAGTTGAACGGATCGGTAAGCTGAAGGCGATTCCCGTCTTGCCGACGTTAGGAGCCGATGACCCGTGGGCCTATCGCAATAAGATGCAGCTACCTGTGGGGGGCGATAAAAAAAGCCTGCACATCGGCTGCTTTGCTGAAAAATCGCATCGCATTATCGATATTGATGCCTGTCCTATTCAAAAAGGGGGCAATAACGAAATTATTCCCGTCGTCCGTCAGTGGATGAAGGAATATAAGATTCCCGCCTATGATGAAGACAGGGGAACGGGAATTGTCCGTCATATTATGGGCAGAACCGGCGTTCATTCGGGTGAGATCATGGTTTGTATCGTTACGGCCGTACCCATGGTGCCGCATATGAAAGAACTTGTACAAATGCTGCGCAAAGATGTGCCGGGGCTGACGAGCGTCATTCAGAACATTAACTCTCGCCATACAAATGTCATCTTGGGAAATAAGACAAAGGTCATTTACGGAAGTCCGACTATTTCCGACTCCATCGGCGACTTGAGTTTCAGAATATCGGCTCAATCCTTCTTTCAGGTCAACAGCGAACAGGCCCAAAAACTCTACGATACGGCTCTGTCCTATGCAGACCTTAAAGGAAACGAAACGGTAGTGGACGTATATTGCGGTACAGGAACCATTACCCTCTTTTTAGCCAAAAGAGCCAAGTTTGCCTACGGCATTGAAATCGTCGAACCGGCCATTCGAGATGCCGTAAAAAACGCAAAGGACAACGGCGTGAAAAACGCTCACTTCATGTGCGGCGATGCGGCGTACAAGCTTCCCGAACTCTTGAGAAGCGGTGTAAAACCCGATGTCATCGTCATCGACCCGCCCAGAGCGGGCTGTGAGGAAAAAGTTCTGAACGCCATTGCAAGCGTCAAACCGAAACGCGTTGTCTACGTGTCATGCAACCCGGCGACCTTGGCAAGAGACTTGGCATACATGAAAACGAGAGGCTACGAAACACAAAAAGTCCAACCCGTCGACATGTTCCCCCAAACCCATCATGTGGAGACTGTCTGTTTGATGTCAAGAGTAAAGGTCTAATAGCACACAAATAGCCTTGAAATCAAGGGATTCCGAAGAACTGCCCGGATTCGGGCGGGTGATCGGAATCCCTTTTTTAGACCGTTTGACAACAGTTCTGACTACTGGAAACATGAGGGTTGTAACTACAGAACTGCTTTTTGCCATATTGAGACTACAGAACTGTTGTCATGTATCCGGGGATTTTCTGCGGGCGGATATAGGGGAAATAAAATATACCAAATTAAATCCATCGTCTTGAATAATGGGGAATTTTCTGGTATGCTGGGAAAGAACTAATACAAATTAAATCCCCATAATAAAGGAGTGGACATAAATGGCGAAACAGATACATGTCAGACTGGATGATGCAGTCTATGAGGCTATTTCCAAATATAACGATGATACTAATATTTCAATGCAGGATGCGGTTTCTACAGCACTTATGCAGTTCCTGACACGTGAAATGAGGGATGTTCAGCCAGAAGCTGATTTTACTTTTATTGACCTTTTTGCGGGAATAGGAGGCATGAGACTTGCTTATGAGCAGGCTGGAGGTCATTGCGTGTACTCCAACGAGTGGAACAAGTACAGTCAGCAGACTTATTTTGCAAACTTCGGAGAACAGCCGGATGGCGATATTACTAAAGTGGACGAAAACAGTATACCTGATCATGACATTCTTGTTGCAGGCTTCCCCTGCCAGCCTTTCTCAATTGCCGGCGTATCAAAGAAGCAAAGTCTTGGAAGAGCGACCGGGTTTGAGGATAAGACCCAGGGAACCCTTTTCTTTGATATTTGTCGGATTCTTAAGGCCAAGAGACCTAAAGCGTTTATGCTGGAGAACGTGAAGAACCTTAAAGGCCATGACAGGGGCAGAACATTCAAAGTTATTACCGAAGCCCTTGAAGAATTGGACTATGAAGTATTCCATGCCGTGCTTGATGGGCAGAACTATGTTCCACAGCACAGGGAACGTATTTTGATTGTAGGCTTTGACAGGAAGAGATATGGAAGAGATATTGGCTTCCGCTTTAGCATTGCACCTGTTAACCCAAAGCCTGCAATAAAAGCAATTCTTGAAACAAAAGTAGACGACAAATACACACTGACAGATAAACTTTGGACATATCTTCAGAATTATGCGGCAAAACACCGTGCTGCAGGCAACGGATTTGGTTATGGCATCGCTGATCCAAACGGTGTGTCAAGAACATTATCCGCCCGCTATTATAAGGATGGATCAGAGATCCTGATTGAGCAGAGAGGAAAAAACCCAAGAAGACTGACTCCGCGGGAGTGTGCAAGACTCCAGGGATTTCCGGATGATTTTATTATTCCGGTTTCTGATACGCAGGCGTATAAACAGTTTGGAAATTCTGTTGTCGTCCCGTTGATGGCTAATGTCGCACAGCTTGTTGTGGATAAAATGAAGGAACTTGATGCTGAAAAAAAGAAGAAAAAACAACAGGATCAGAGGGCTGCACTCATTTACGAAACTGATGAAACCAATGGAAGAAAAGTGGCGGTGATGGCATGAATAACGAAATTACGACAAAAGCAATCGGTGCTGTGCTGAGCGGCGGTCCTTCATACTGCAAGTTCCTTTCAGCGAATGACAGTGGTGAGACAGGCGGTCATCAGTCTGGGATTTTGATTTCAAAATCCGCTAAGGCCATGCTCTGGACGGATGATGAAATGCGGGGAAATCATATTCTTAAGAAATATGGTCGGATTCGCTGGCAGGAAGATTACGTTACAGACTGTACTTTTACCTGGTATGAAAGTAAAAACGAACTGAGAATAACGGGTTTTGGAAGAGGAAAATCGCCGCTTTCAGCAGAGTTCACTGGGGCCCTTTTTGTCATGGTGAAGGATTCAGAAGAAGAGTATCGCGGGTATATTCTGAATACAGATGATGACATTGAGCAGTTCCTTGATGCGTTTGGCTTAACTCCTGCAGAGACAAACAGGCCAATAGAGATTAATCGAGTAAGCCCTGAAATTCGGGAAAAACAGGCTATAGATTCGTTTATTGAAACACTGAAGGTGGATTTTCCTGCATCAACAGAAATGTCACAGGCAGCAAGAATCATCCAGAATCAGGTGTATTTGAATCAAATGCTCGCGGTAAAAGATCCTGACTCCATTCTTCTGCGATGGACGGATCAGGAATATACACTCTTCCGGGCTATTGAACATGCGAGGTATGGGGATGTTGTAGCCGGTGGGTTTGCCTCGGTTGATGATTTTGTTATCATGGCAAACCGGGTGTTGAACCGGCGAAAAAGCCGTGCCGGAAAGAGCCTCGAGCATCATCTCTCTGCAATTTTTGATGAGAACAGAATACAATATGCAGCACAGGCTGTTACAGAGGGAAATAAAAAGCCGGACTTTCTATTCCCGTCAGAGGAAGCATATCATGATATGACGTTTGAAATTGAGAAACTCTGCACACTGGCAGCCAAAACCACCTGTAAGGACAGATGGCGACAAATACTTAATGAGGCAGACAGACTTCGCGATGAGAGTAAATATCTTTGTACTATGCAACAGGGTATATCGGCGGCGCAGATGGATGAAATGCAGGCCGAGAAAGTAATTCTTGTTGTTCCAAAAGCTTATCATTCAGCATATCCGAAGGAAAAGCGGGATCGCATATGGACTCTTGGTAGGTTTGTGAATTATGTGAGGGAAATGGAAGGTATCATCTGATGGCGGATATCAAATCCCCTGAAGAACGGAGTCTTAACATGGCGAGAATTCGTAGTAAAGACACAAAACCGGAAATCTGGCTACGAAAGAAGCTGTTTGCAAAGGGATATCGATACCGGAAGAATGTGAAAAATGTGCAGGGACATCCGGATGCATGGCTTGCAAGATATAATACGGCACTCTTTGTTCACGGTTGTTTCTGGCACAGGCATAAGGGGTGTAGATATGCATACATGCCAAAAAGCAGAATTGAATTTTGGACAGACAAGTTTCAGAAAAATGTAGAGAGGGATCAGACGGTCAGAACCGAACTTGAAGCTGCTGGAATTAAAACGTTGATCATTTGGGAATGCACGATAAAACAGATGATGAGGCAGGAACAATACTCTGATGAGGTGCTGAATCAGATAGAAGATTTTTTACAATCAGCAGAACAGTTCCGAGAAGTATGAAAAAAACCAAATGGAAGTCAGGTGCCCAGAACATACTGGCATATCTGTTTTAAAGGAGGACATTGCTTATGGCCACAGGCCGTTCATTTGCTGAATATGTAAAAAACAAATGCTATAACGGCTTGTACCGGGCAGCAGAAGAATATGTTAATGAGAACTGGGAGTCGCTGAATCTGTATACCCGGAACGTTCATAGCATCGGCACTGTCGAGATGGTGGACGCTTCGGTTCAGCGCGTCTATGTTCGTGATCTCCCCGGGATGCGGGTGGCCTTCGAGGTCGGACTTGAACTGGAACTTGATGTCAAAGAGGGCGATTACCATTATGACGAATGCGATCAGTGCTATCCCTGGATACGCCTGTATTGCGAAGGTGATCTGTCCTGCGGTCTGGATGATTGGACAATAAATAAAATCGAACCATACAACAAGCACAATGCTCCGGCAAACTCCCTGTCAGATGCTCTCGTCCCTTACATTCCCTACGACCAATTAGATAAGGTTGCCACAGAGTTCCTCCGGGAACACTATCCTGCGGCGTTGAAGGTTACACCATACGGACAGCCGTCAATCAGCGTTGATCCCGTGGCACTGGCAAAAAGCCTGAGGCTGACGATCAGGCAGCAGCGCATCCGGGAAGATGCGTCCGTGTTCGGCCAGATCTATTTTGAAGAGACCGATGCGGATATGTACGATGCCAACCTCGGTGAAGTGGTTCCAGTACATATTGACGCAAAGACCATAGTGGTTGATCCGCAGATGTACTTGCTCCGGAATCTTGGATCAGTCAACAATACGATCATCCACGAGTGCGTTCACTGGGTCAAGCATAGAAAAGTGTTCGTGCTTGAGAAATTGTATAACGCCAATGCCTCCAATATCAGCTGTGAGGTGGTCGGCGGTGCGGCGTCTTCCGTTGCCAGAAGTGCTACGGAGCTAATGGAGAAACAGGCCAATCAACTTACACCGAGAATACAGATGCCGGCCGAGCCGTTCAAGGTCAAGGCGAAAGAATACATTACACGTTTTATGCGGGAATCGAATGCCCGTCATGAGAATGAGGTCATGGAGCAGGTTATCACTGCCCTTGAAACTGCATTCGGTGTTTCTAAGCAAACGGCAAAGATTCGACTCGTGGAGTTAGGTTTTAATGCTGCCATCGGAACCTATACATATCTTGATGGTCACTATATCAAACCTCATACTTTCCGTAAAGGTGCACTTAAGGTAAATCAGACATTTTCAATTTCTGCGCAGGATGCTGCGGTCGAACGGTTTGTCAATCAGGATCTTCGCAAGCTAACAGAGACTGGCGATTATCTGTTTATTGATAACCATTACGTTTATAATGCTCCTCTGTATGTGCAGTACGATGAGAACGGCCGACTCGACCTGACAGATTATGCTCGTTCACATATGGATGAGTGCTGCTTGGTCTTCGATATGAAGATTACAAGCAAAGTTAGTGAGGAATATCATACAGCCTGTTTTCTGAACCGAGAAGATAGCAATATAACCTTTGAACTTAAATTCCATAACGGTTATCAAAATGCTCCGCAGGAACGCCAGGTGGCGATGCGGAAGAAACAGCAGGAAGAGGAAATCGCTATTCGTAAGCAGATGACAGATGATCCGGAACAGTGCATGGAGTTGTTGCTTAAATGGCGCGGGATGAAGTATACCGATCTTGGAGATGCCATCGATCGTGATCCAAAGACGATAAGCAGGACAGTAAAAGGTGAAACAACACCGAGGGTGGAAACGGCAGCACTTATCTGCTTTGGCATGCATCTTCCCCCATGCATCAGCTTCAAACTCATGGAAGTGCTGAGATGTCCGCTCAGCTCTGTCAATCAGACGCATCAATGGATCAGTGAGGCATTATACGTGAAATATCCAGAGCCTATCTGGGTTGTCAGGGAATATCTTGCTCCATATGGAGTAGAAATTTAAAAAAATTCATTAAATAACGGACAGAGCATGTCCGGTACAGCGCTCATCACATAGTGGTGGGTGTTTTTTTGACTCAAAAAGAACTTCAGATTAAACGAATATGTAAAAGTAAAATTATATATTGACTAATTAGTAAAATAATGATAATATAATGGCATGAATATCAAGAAAGGAAATCAAAATGACAAAAGAGTTCAATAAAAACATTATGTTTGACAATATTGCCTTCATGCTGAAAGAACTGGGGAAGAAAATAGGCGAACTGGAATCAGAAGCCGGAGTTAGTCCGGGCTATATATCCAGAACCAGTAAGGAGGGTAATACTAAGCCGGGAATCGATTTTATTATGAAAGCGGCCGAGGCGCTGAATGTAAGCGTTGATACCTTGCTTCGAGTAGACATGTCCAGTCTTACACCGACAGAGCAATATATTATTACTTTTATCGAAAAGCTGATTAACGATACTATCGATGATAAACTGGACTGGCAAACTGAGACTGCAGGATATCTAAACGGCAGACTTGAGACGGATATGAATGGGTATTGCAGCCATCCGCTGTTCAGCATGGAAACGTTCATGGAACAGGGAGAAACGGAATACCCGGATGAGGTAACAAGAATCGTTTTTACTTCACGCGCATTCGATGTACATACTCATATTGACGGGGACTGCTACAATCTTCGAATGAAGAATGGAACGATACTTTATATTATGAAAATCTGCAAGAGTGTATACCGAACAGGAGACCCGGATGCACACGCCATAGAGATTTGGATGTGTCCGCAAAGAGGATCTAATCAATTCCTTTGTAGCACCCATGATATAGGAGAAATTGCTGGATTTGTGGAAAATCTATATGCTGTTGTAAGTGAAAACGCAAAGCATCCGAAAGTAAAGAAGGATATCAAAGACGTGATTGATGCTTTCATGAATGATGATATGGAAGACGATGAAGACTTAGATGAAGTCCCGTTTTAAGGAGGGGTACGTGTGGTGAAACGACCAATTCGTGATCTGCACAGTGAACGTCAGCCCCCTCCACGATTCTGCGATGTTGTTGTTGAGGGAGAGAAGGTTTATCTGGAGCAGAAAAAGGACAAAAACAAATATGTGAAAATATCCTGGGATGACGTAGTTTACCAGGTCGAGGCAGCCAAGACTGCCAGCAAGTAAAAGAAGCTACCGCAAGTAGTCCCGTAACTAATCGAGGAACTGAATGCCGGAGTTATCTATTTAAGCCAGAAGGCTAAGTAGGTAACTCCGGTTTTTTGCGTTTTTAAGGGAATTTCGACTGGACATGCCGTGTCCGTTTTCAAAAAAAATTCCATGATATAACGAGCATAGGCAGACAAAAAGTGTTTGCCGATAGACGTTAATCGAAAGGAGGTGGTTTGTAATGGCGAGAAACAACAAGCAAACATCCAAGGCAGTTGCTTCGAAAGCAGGCAAGGTCCTTCGAGATGGACGCTATGGCAAAGACTCAAAGTCGGTAGCCGGAAGTGCTTTAGCACAGACCAGACCTAGAAAGAAAAAATAAGGTCACTTAATTTATGGGCGGTGACAGATTAGATAATCAGCCCGCCCGGCCCCTTCGGGGGAAATTCCCAAATTAAATCTCTTAGTCCGAATAGCGCTATAAGGGCGGAGGGATGCATAAGAGTTCAATGCACAGCAATAAAAGCTGTGTTTGGAACGAAGATGCTCCCACCGTAGTTTCGTGCGCCCATTTTCGGCTGATGGAGCCTGTGGTCATCTCCAACCGCAGGCTCTTTTTGCATCCTTTCGTACCGCCCCTCGGACGGAAAGGAATGCAAAGATGAAATTGAAGGTACGTTATGACGAGAGCGTTCAGACAATCGATCTTGACGCGAAAGCAGCACAGGAAATGTGGGTAAGCCTCGGTTTTGAGGATGAGGAAATCGAGCAGGAAGAAAAGGAACGTCGTATCCAGGAAGCTTTTGATGAGCAGTTCAACAGGCCTGAATACAACAACTGGCACAAGTTTGACCGCCATCGCGGCTACAGTAAGGCGCAGCCCGGAAAAGACAACATCGAGGATGAGATCGATTCTTCCGAGCCGTTAATGGACGAAGTCGCGGATGACCGCATCTTCCGCAAATATGAAATAGAACACGGGAAGAAAGAAGATTATGAAGCTGCCTGCCGGTGGGTGCGCAAAATTCTGGCTAAAAAGCCGGAATGGGCTGACGCCTTTATCGCAGTCTATTTAAACGATGAATCAATTCGTGGCTACGCTGCTCGCATAGGAGCGGATGAAAACAACATCACGCAGAAGCTGAAGCGGGCAAAGAAAAAACTTAGAGAAAATTATAAAAACCGTCAGATTTAATCGCCTCCCAAGGCTACCACTTAGGAGGCAATGACGTCCTCCGTAAAAAAATTTTAAGGAGGTAATTCTCATGAATGAATTACAGGTTTTTAACAATGCGGAGTTCGGCTCCGTGCGCACAACTGTTATTGACGGAGAACCTTTCTTTGTTGGCAAGGACGTGGCGGAGATTCTCGGATACAGCAATGCCAGAGATGCCATTATCAAGCATGTTGATGATGAAGATAAGGGGGTAGCGAAATGCGACACCCTTGGCGGTATGCAGGACTTAACAATTATCAATGAATCCGGCCTTTACAGCCTTATCCTTCGCAGTCAGCTTCCAAAGGCGAGGAAGTTTAAAAGATGGGTAACGTCTGAGGTTCTTCCTGCAATCCGCAGACATGGCGTTTACGCAATTGATGAGATTTTAGAAAATCCGGATCTTGCCATTGCCGCGCTTACTCAGTTAAAGGAAGAGAGAAAGCGCAGGAAAGAACTGGAGCTTACCGCTGCAGTTCAGAAACAGCAGATTGCGGAACTTAAACCGAAGGCAAGCTACTATGACCTGATCCTGCAGAACAGGAACACGGTTCCGGTTACGCAGATTGCCAAGGATTACGGCATGAGCGGGAGAAAGTTCAATGAGCTACTTCATGACCTCGGCATCCAGTATAAGTTCCGTAAAACCTGGCTTTTATATCAGGACTACGCGGATCTGGGATACACCCAGTCAAAGACGTTCGCCATCGATGCGGAGAAAAGCGTGATGCATACCTACTGGACGCAGAAGGGCAGACTTTTCCTTTATGACCTTTTGAAAAGCAAAAGAATCCTGCCGCTGATTGAACAGGAGGTGTAAGCATGGAAGGCAAGATGATTTTTAACAACACGGCAAGGGCGGGAGAAAAACCCGCCTTCCGCCCGCTAGTATATATCTGCGCGCCTTATTCCGGTGACGTGGAAGAGAATACGAAAAGGGCGGCCGCTTTTGCGAAGTACGCCTATGACAAGGGGAATATCCCGCTGACGGCGCATCTGCTGTTCCCTTTTATGGATGACACAAACGAGGAGGACAGGAGAACTGCCATTTTCATGGATATTGTCCTGATGGGCAAATGCCAGGAGGTTTGGGTGCTTGGAAACGAAATCACCCGGGGCATGAGAATTGAAATTGAGAAAGCGAAAAAACGCAGACAGAAGGTCAGGTATTTCAACAGTGAATTTCAGGAGATGGAGGACGTATGAGAGAACTTGCCATCGCCTATGGGAATAACCGTCAGGCGAAAAAATGGGTGAACAAAGCCATAAGCTACGATGATTTGAAAGCGCGGCTTAAGGTGACCATCCGCACAACGGAGTCGGCGGAGGAATACGCCAAAATGAGCAGGGTGCAGCGGGATATCGCAAAAGACCACGGAGGCTTTGTGGGCGGCGTGCTGAGAGGCGGCCGCCGCAAGGTGGATAGCGTGGAACTTCGTTCCATGATTGCGCTTGACGGTGACCGGATCGATAAAGCGTTTCTTGATGATTATGAAAAAAACGCGCCCTATGCGTCATGCCTTTATACGACACATTCCAGCACCCTGGAAAATCCGAGGGTGCGTCTTGTGTTTCCGCTGACAAGGGATGTAACAACAGAGGAGTTTGTCGCCGTATCAAGGTATCTCGCTGAGATGCTCGGAATCGACTTCTTTGATGAATGTTCCTATCAGCCTAATCAGCTGATGTACTGGCCGTCCTCTCCGCAAAACGGCGTATTCGTGTTTAAGGAAACGGATAAGGACTGGCTGAATCCTGATGATATTTTATCCGCTCACCCGGAGTGGACGGATCCCACAAGGCTTCCGACATCGTCTCGTGAGAGCAAGGCGAATCAGGTAACAAAAGAAAAGGTGAAGGATCCACTCACAAAAGATGGAACGGTCGGCCTTTTCAATAGAGTCTATTTTCCAATCTCCCGCGCGCTGGAGCATTTCCTTTCCGATGTCTATGAACCAACGGATAACGAAAACCGCTGGCATCTTATAACGTCATACAGTATGGCGGGGGTGGAAATCATCGAAGATAAATTTGTTTATTCCCACCACGCAAAAGATCCCGCCTATTTAAAGCTCTGTAATGCTTTTGATATCGTCCGCATCCATAAGTTCGGTGATCTTGACGAGAAGGAATCCTTTAAGGAAATGTGCGAGTTTGCTATGCGGCAGGACGAGGTAAAGGTGGCTGCCGCAAATGAGAAGCTGTCAGAGGCGGAGAAGGACTTCTCCGATGTTGACGACTGGAAGAAAAAGCTGCGCTATACCTCGAAGGGGGCAGTTTTTTTTGGAACAATACCAGTGGCCGAAGCCCTTTTGGCAAAAGGGGCATTGCTTGGTACGATTCTCAGCTTTATGATGGCAGTTACCACACTCAGCCTTCCTTCTCTCATAATGCTGAAAAAGGTGATTAAACCAAAGCTGCTTGGAACGTTTATAGTCATCTGTACAGTGGGTATCATCATTGTCGGATATGGCTTCAATGCCATTGCGTACTTACTGGTTTAAGGAGGAAAATTAAATGCATAAATCGAAAGTAGCATTTACTTGTGTTCATAACTCGTGTCGCAGCCAGATAGCCGAAGCATTAGGCAGACATCTTGCGTCCGATGTATTTGAGAGCTATTCTGCCGGAACAGAAACAAAACCTCAGATCAATCAGGATGCAGTACGCTTGATGAAGCAAATATATGGCATTGATATGGAAAAAATGCAGTACAGCAAGCTTCTGTCAGATATCCCGCCCGTAGATGTAGTTATCACGATGGGCTGCAATGTTAATTGTCCATTTCTTCCTTGCGCTGAGAGATTTGATTGGGGGTTGGATGATCCAACGGGAGCCGGTGATGAAGCTTTTATCGAGACAATTCTAGAAATACACACGAAAATTGTAGAGCTTTCACAATATCTGATACAATAATTTACGTATACAGTTAAAATATTTTTCGCTAAAGGAGGATAAGAAATATGAATATTAAGGTTTTAGGTGGTGGCTGTAAAAGTTGCTAGGCACTTTTGAGGTCAGTAAAAGAGGCGGTAGCAAACAAGGAAGTTCATGCTGAGGTTAAGTACATAACCGATATGGAAAAATTATGGAATATGGGGTGATGAGCATGCCCGCCCTTATGATTGATGACAAAATTGTCTCTGCAGGAAAAGTGCTGAAGGCAAAGGATGTAGAGAAACTACTATAAATCTACTACTTTCTGATGATCCTAATTCATTCGTTGAGTGGTAACATATCAAGTGAAATATTTTGTCTTTTTAAATTGTAAAATCTTCAATATATTCAAATACAAACATTTGCAGTTCATTTAAAGAGTTATATGTTCTACAGTTAATTTCTTTTTTCTTGAGATATTTGAAGGAACATTCACAACAGGCATTATCATAGGGATAGTCTTTCTTTGAGAAAGACTATCCCTATTTAAGGAATCCAATAACTGCCTGAAAGAGAAGGCTTTGTATTGGATTCCATGATCTGAATGAAACATTTTACTGTCTATTTAATTGTAGTAAATAGTTACTGTCTGTGTCTGCTTTTTTAGTATAGATCCACAAGTGCGGCATATATTAGTGGAGAAAAAAAGAATATTTAAGTCTATGCTTTAAGGGAAGCTCAACAATCATCAGCAAAGCTATTAGATCATGTAATGCTGGTAGATTAAACGAAGTTTCTCTTAAAAAACAATAAGGAAAAATTCGCGGGAAATAGACCGACAAAAAGGCAAAATCCTGTGGAAATCAAGTGTTTTGTGAGGTAAGATAATTGTATATAGATAAATTTGAATTGATTGGAGAGTGGAATAAATAAATATCAAAGAAGAGTTATTTGCTTTGCAGGATATCTCATATGGAGATTTTCAGGCGAAACTGACTCCGGGGATTCCGAGAGAGCTGTTTATAGGGGTTAGAGTTCCGGAGGTCAGGAAACTTGCTAAAAAGCTTGCTAAGGAATCGAAAGTATCTAAATTTCTGAGAGATCTGCCGCATAAATACTATGATGAAAATATGCTCCACGGACTGCTTCTTTCTGAAATGAAGGATTATGATGCATGTATTGCAGCGATCGATAATTTTTTGCCCTACGTAGATAATTGGGCTGTTTGCGATATCATGTCTCCTAAAATTTTCAATAAGAATAAAACGGCGCTTTTGGAAAAAATCAAAGAATGGTCAGGATCGGAAAAGACATATACTTGCCGCTTTGGAATTGAGATGTTAATGTCTTACTTTCTTGATGATGATTTTAGGTCTGAGTATCTGGAAATACCCGCTTCTGTTCATAGTGAAGAGTATTATGTCCAAATGGTGACTGCGTGGTTTTTTGCAACCGCACTGGCAAAGCAATGGGATACGACTATAAAATACATTGAAGATCATCGGTTAGATAGACGGATTCACAATAAGGCAATACAGAAAGCCCGTGAAAGTAACCGCATTACACCTAAACAAAAAGAGTATTTAAAGTCGCTTAAACGATAACAGATTTAGTTTGCGCCGATCTGTGACCTGCACCATTATACGACATTCCCTTTGCCATTTTCCATCCTGCAACGAGTGTTAAGACTAAGTTCTTGATGTAGGGTTATCATCAGGGAAGTCTTGATACATATTGAGGCAGTCGCCTTGCCGGTAAGGAAACGATAGGCGACTTTGTTATGTCTTGAATAACAGGATAAATAGTTAAAGTTGAGGTGAGTATTATAAACTTTTTTCTTTCGAGTCTGGGATTTTTTATAATAGCCATCCTTACTTTATCTTTTACCGTGTTTTTGTATATTCGTCTTGTTGTAGCCGTTCGAGAGGGTCGTGACGTGCCTAAGTGGATGTATAAAGTAGGGCATGCCATAAAAGGGCGAGGCAGTGATGTATATGAAGACGTTACGGTCAGGGCGGCGTTAAATGAAGTCAACATCTATATCGTCGGGATATTGGTTGCGAGTGTTTTCGTATATTTTATTTTCTCGGACAAGTATTTTACGAATGATAAGGTCCTATTCTGGACATATGCGGAATTTGCCATTGTCGTCGGCCTGAGAATGGTCATAGGCTTGGGGTCCATCATCTTAGATATGGTGCTTCCCTCTAAGGGGAAGTGGGCATATAACCTTACCTTGTCGGCAGCTGCCAATGCCGTGAAGGGCATGATTTTTATGTCCGCCTTTGTCTGCTCCTTAGTGTTGAGTATAACGGGACTTCCCGTGAAGGCTCCGATCGTTCAGGTAGACGGATATAACCTTGTAGTCGGACAAACGACGGCACAAGATTTGCTTGATGAAGGATTTTCCTTTTCAGGAAAGACAGAAAACGATATTATTAAAAACAGGAGAAATGACCACTTTTACTATGGCGAGACAGTAGGGCTTGTTAAAGACGGGAATTCGTGCGGATATGTGAACTTGACGCCGGCTCGTGAAGATGAGGGGCATGTTAAAGACTGTATTATTACCCGCTTCGGTATATCATCACGAGATGCGATGTTTGATGGAGTAAAAATAGACGACAGATATATTGCGAGCCTATCTCTCGACGAGTTGAAGAAAAAAGATATGAGGGATATTTTTTCCCTTTCCCCTGTCAGCTATGAGGAAAACAAGGGAAACAAATACTTTTCCCTTAAAATGCAGACTCATCCGTACGGACTGTGGAATCGATATACCATAGACGTGAACTTTGCCGATGATCATAGGGAGCGTCGTTTTGAAGTATATACACAACATACGATTTGGGAGTAGAACTATATTACACAGAAGAATATGAGTACCCGTGGAAAAGGATAGTAAGGGTGACAATTCATAGGGATGATTTTTATCAGTGTCTTTTATTGGCTGTATTTACTATATGGATAAAGTCATGTCTGCTGTAGGATAGAGTTCAGTAATAGTAGGGGTAAAATATACTGTGTTTTAAGCGTTTTCGGATAGTGGGGTGGGAGACGATGAAACTATTTGATAACTTTGAAGCTATTAAATTTCCTGAAGAGAATTCAATTTTCATCACGAAGGGAGGATACCTTTACTATATTTATGACTCTGAACATGATTATTGGAAAAAATATAAAAACGCCGGCTGGGACCAATTAACAGTAGGGAATTACCCGGATATTACGAAAGAAGAATTGGTAAAAGCCTTTGGTGGTGAATTTCCTCAATCGGAAACAGATATTCGAAAACATTGTTCCCCGGAAGAATGGCAGGTCATCGACATGCAACTTTTATTAGAACATGATTATGCCGAGTATATGGGAGACAGAAAAATTTATCGGGCTGCGTCGGAATTATTATTTGAATCGGATCTTACATATAAGGCGTACGAGAAGCTCGGTACTCTTTTTGAGGAAGCACGGAAAAATAAAAAAGATGCAGAACAGGTATTGAATGAAATAAAGGAGTTGTACTTTTTTATAACGGGCGGCGAAATTTTTAAAAGAGAAATTGGAATTGTAGACGGATATACAGGGGGATCTTATTTTGATATTATGCCCGTACGAGTTATCGATTACAGTGATACTGATAGCTTAGATAATGTAGCGACCATGGAGGAAGCCGCTATTTGTGTGGAAGAAGATGATGTCAATTCTTATCTTACTCCGTTTCTCTACAAGTATTTCGATGACAATCTGGAAGTTAATAAAAAAAGATTAGACTATTGCTGGGAAGACGAAGAGGGTCGCAAACAGTATGAATACACGAAGGGATTTGAGTGGTATTTAACATATAATTATTATACGTTTGAAGCTATAGAAAATATATTATTCGATATAAGGGATACAGTAGATGCTTTGTTAACAGGACGGAAAAATGAGTATACGGAAGATCTAAAGATAAAGACCGTGTACAATCAGTCATATACAGAATATTTTAATGCTGAACGAGATATGTATACCGTTGAAGAATGGAAGACCTATGAAAAGGAGCTCCAAGAAACCATAGATGAGCGTAGTAAGGGATATCTTGAAGAGCTGAATATAATTATTGATTTTTATGAACGCTTTGTTTATAGAATGGAATATATGATACGGATCGGTAAAGAGAAGGGGTATTCCTTTATTTCTTTTTCAGGACCGTAAGAAAGTTTAAAAACAGTATACTTTTTGAAATTCTCGGGATATAAAGAATACGCAAGTGATAGCAGGAATTGTTATGAGTAGCAAAACGAAGAAGTTCGTTTTTATACGCTGAGCGGCGAATTGGTCGTACGCAGAAACGGCGATTTATACGAAATGGATTTTCCGGCTTCTCACCTCGGCAGCACCTTGTATTCCATGTACAGGGCGATCGAATTACCTTGTCTTGAAAGGCTTGCCTGTATTCGGAAGGGGACATACGCGTTTAATAATTGAATAAATTACGCAGTGGACGTGTGAGCGTAAATAACGATAACCCGTAGGAAGGATACCTACGGGCTATCGTATTAACTGAAAAGGGGAAAATTATGGCAGTTGTGTGTAATAAATGTTTCTGTTTATATATGACTGTGGATTAATTAAAGTAGTTGATAAAAGAGTGTTTTGTAGTGGTTTTGGCGGTTATATTAACAGAAGTTTTCTAAGGAGGTATATGTATGGAACAGGAAAAGAAGGGTGAGCAGGAGTTGCAAGAAGAACAAAAGCCGATTTTGTTGAATGATTTGTTAGGCTTTTCTGAGGAAGAGATGAGTCGAACGAGAGTGAAGTTTAATACATATAACGGGGAAACAGACCCTCTTACACTTTTTATGGAAGGAGATAAGGCGTTAAAAGAAAGGCTACACAGAAATTGGCTGTATCATGTAGGCGAACGGGATAATTTAAAAAATGCCGATATTGCCATTTGCCTAGTGAAAATCAGAGGGAATCATTGGCTTCTTACAACAGTTGACGATTTTAAGAAGGATGAAAACGGTGAATATACAGGAATTCCTAAGGTAGAGTATGAACAATATTTCGGCAGAACTATTATAGAATATGCACTGACCGGACGAACGATTGTAAGACACTTTGATCGGTATGCCGCCGAACTTAAAGTACGACAGATCTTGCCGGGAAAATATGATAATGACGACTTTCCCGGTTATGATAACGTAAAACTTTCATATTCAGATCTAAAGCGTGTCATTGAAAGGAAAGATTGGATTGCCGCTCTCGGGAATCAAAAAGCCGTATATCTCATAACGGATAAAAAGACCGGCAAGTTATATGTAGGGTCGGCTACGGGTGAAGAAATGTTATTACAAAGATGGAGCCAGTATGTTGCCGACGGTC
>ERZ773031.260-NODE-260-length-29271-cov-20.901390_pt1 | contig 29271 bp, 29 predicted proteins | sample MGYA00511666_ERZ773031 | MGnify/ENA primary metagenome ERZ773031 (study PRJEB29015, sample SAMEA2738135) | human oral metagenome | biome: human oral; feature: human-associated habitat; material: saliva | place: China | collected 2250 ...
GTGCTGCTAAAGATTCATTCGACGTTGAATTGACATCTGCAGGCGACAAGAAAGTCGGCGTTATCAAAGTTGTACGTGAAATCACTGGTCTTGGTCTTAAAGAAGCTAAAGAACTTGTTGATGGTGCACCAGGTGTCATCAAAGAAGGTGTTGCAGCTGCTGAAGCTGAAGAACTTAAAGCTAAATTGGAAGAAGCTGGAGCTTCAGTTACTCTTAAATAAGAGGCATATACCAATTAGAATTCGGAATACTATAGTATCAGCCTTTTAGAATCGTGAACACATTTTAGAAACTGATAAATTAATTTAGTTTCCTGCCAAAAACCCTACCAAAAATTAATTTGGCAGGGTTTTTCTTTTTAATAAAATTATTTTGGAGAACAGTTGAATATTGTTCTCCTTTTTTTATTTTCTGGAGGGAAAATGACAAAAGAATCATAATCATCACGCTATATTGTCATTTCATTTTTAGTACGTGAAATGAAATGACATTGTTGAAGCCATCTCTCTTATGGCTGAATTAGAAAAAAGTGGCTTGGTTCGATTGGAATCAAGTGGAGATTTAATACTCAAAGAACTTGGAGGAGCGCTATGAAACGAATTACCGCAAATCAATACCAAACTTCAGAACGGTATTATAAATTACCTAAAATTCTTTTTGAGGATGAGAAATATATGGATATGAAACTAGAAGTAAAGGTGGCTTATTCTATTTTAAAAGATCGTCTAGAATTATCTCTCAATCGTGGTTGGATAGATGAAGAAGGCGCGGTTTATTTAGTATTTTCTAATTCTAAACTAATGAGGCTGTTAGGTTGTTCGAAGTCAAAATTACTGTCCATCAAAAAAACTCTTAAAGAATATGACTTAATTGATGAAGTTCAACAGTCTTCAAGTGAGAAAGGAAGACTAGCTAATAAGATTTATTTAGGAGAATTATCTTCTACCCCAGTAGATAATTCAAACAGGCCTAGTGTTAATAAAAGACTAGGGCAGGTTGAAAATGAAACGGTCCCCGTCTCATATTCAGCCCCTAGTGAGACTGAAGTTAGTGAGACTAAATATAGTGAGACTGATTCTTTATTTACTGAGAATGAGGAGGATAGGAATACTCATCCTATCTTGAAAAGAAAAGTAGAAAAGGTCACAAAATATGATCGAGATTATATTTGGGGATTGGTACAAGATCAATTTAGACGAGAAGGTTTTTCTGAAACAGCCAGTGAAATTGCTATGAGTGATTTTGAGAGAATCTATCAGTATGCTCTTGACAATGTTCGCTTTGTTAGACGAGCGGAAGCACTTGCTGAATTTGTGTTTAACGGCTTGTATTCTGTTTGGAATAACCGTGTTAGAAAAGGAGGTGGTTAAATGTCGCCAATCGAGTGGATATTAGTTATGCTCATTTTCATTTCAAGTGGTATAACTCTTTGGACATTGATTGTCGATCAGAAAGGGGTGATCAAGAAATGAGATTTATTGATTTATTTTCAGGTATAGGTGGATTTCGGCTTGGAATGGAAAGTGTTGGACACGAGTGTATTGGATTTTGTGAGATTGATAAATTTGCTAGAGAATCTTATAAGTCCATTTTTCAAACGGAAGGAGAAATTGAATTTCATGACATACGAGATGTTTCAGATGACGAATTTAAAAAACTTAGAGGGAAAGTCGATATCATCTGTGGGGGATTCCCTTGTCAAGCATTTTCAATCGCAGGAAGACGATTGGGATTTGAAGATACTAGAGGAACTTTGTTCTTTGAAATTGCTCGGGCGGCCAAACAAATCCAACCACGTTTTCTTTTTCTTGAAAATGTTAAAGGCCTACTCAATCACGATAAGGGACGGACGTTCACCACAATCCTTACCACACTTGATGAGTTGGGGTTTGATGTTGAGTGGCAGGTGCTTAACAGTAAGGATTTCGGCGTTCCCCAAAACAGAGAGAGGGTGTTTATTATCGGACATTCTAGAAAGAAAAGTACCAGACTCTTATTTCCTTTCAGACGAGAAGGTCAAGCAACTAACTCTGAGATTTTAAAAACATTAGGGAATTTGAATCCATCAAAAAGTGGAATGAGCGGTAAAGTCTATTATTCAGAAGGTCTTGCGCCAACCTTAGTTCGTGGAAAAGGAGAAGGATTTAAGATTGCGATTCCTTGCATTACACCAGATAGATTAGACAAGAGACAAAATGGTAGACGCTTTAAGGAAAACCAAGAGGCGATGTTTACTTTAAATACTCAAGATCGCCATGGTATTGTCGTTATTGGAGATTTACCAACTAGCTTTAAGGAAACTGGTCGAGTTTATGGAAGTGAGGGGTTATCTCCAACACTGACTACAATGCAAGGTGGAGATAAAATTCCCAAAATACTAATTCCAGAACCAATCAAATTTCTAAAAGTACGGGAAGCAACGAAAAAAGGATACGCTCAAGCAGAAATAGGAGATTCAATCAATTTGGAAAGACCAAGTTCTCAGTATCGTCGTGGTAGAGTTGGAAAGGGTATAGCTAATACGTTAACAACTAGTGGACAAATGGGAGTAGTAGTTGCTAGTTATGAAGGAGAAGATAAACAAGTTTATCATGTAGCCGGTGTATTAATAGATGGACAATTTTACCGTCTGAGGATACGACGAATCACTCCTAAAGAGTGTTTTCGCTTGCAGGGCTTTCCTGATTGGGCTTTTGAAGCTGCTAGAAAAGTCTCTAGTAATAGTCAGCTCTATAAACAAGCTGGTAATAGTGTAACCGTTCCTGTGATTGCCGCAATCGCAAAGAAATTAAAAGAAATAGAGGAAAAAGATGAAAGCATTAAATAAAGAATCAATACTAGATTGTGATGAATTAGAAACAGAATTACATGATGCAGAAATCAAACAGCTGGATGAACAATTATTTTTGATACCCAATTATCCATGTGAGTTTGAAGTAACATTTTTAGATGATTACCATAAAAAACACAACTACCCACTATTTTACGAGTCCTATCTTCAAAACGTTATGGAATTCCTTGAAAGTCAAGACATAAAGAATGGGGTTGATGCCTTTGTAGATGATCATCAAAATCTCGTTTTTATTTTATATGGACAAGGCTATCGAGCCGAGGGAAAAGAGGGAATACTTACAACGCAAGTAACTGTAAAAGCTTCTGATGAAGATAAGAAACCGATTAACTTCTCAAATTTATTAGATTCCTTAATCGTCTCAGAATATCAAATGGAACCGAATCTTTGGGAGGTCTCCCATGATTGATCTCTATCTAAGTAAAAATTGTCATAGAAATCAACTTCTTTTGGATTTCTTTCAAAAGTATGGCATAGAGGTCACTCCTCATTCTATTTCTGAAATGACAAAGGACAAATTAATTGAGATGATGAGCTATTCTTCAGATTGTTTTGAGTTTTTATCTCCCAATTTATTACGATTTAAGAATCGTGACAATCTAAGATTAACGGATTTCATCGAAATGATATTAAAAAATCCTGAACTAAGCATCAGACTTCCTCTTGCAGTTTCAAATAAGAGAGTTTATCCAAATCTGAATTTGGAAGAGGCTAGAGCTCTATTGCCAAGAGATACGAAACAATTGATTTACATGGAACAAACACATTATTTATCTAACTAAAGGAGAAGCAATATGGCTGAACGATTTTGGGAGAACTTGTCCATTATTTTGGCTGAAAGGAATATCAGCTGGATTGAGTTAACCAGAAAAATGTTTGCGGGAGAGTTTCACTATCCAAGTGAATTGAATCGTTTGTATCAAAAGATTCGCCACTACAAGAAGGAACAACGAATGCCTCAAAGTCTATGGGTAGAAAAGATTGTGCAGGTATTAGATTTAGATTATGAAGATTTATTTCGGAGGTAACTATGAAAAGAATAATTCCAGTGTATATATTCCAACAAGTAAATGTCCTATTGGTATCTCTATACTTACTGAAATTGCTTTGTATCGGTGAGTTTACTATACTACAGATTCTCTATTGTGCGTCGCTCATTTCTTTTTTATGGATGTATGGCCAACGCAAACAAGCTCATAAGGTCAATATGAAATCTAGGATGAAATGGCTTGGTATTGGATTCGTTAGCCTACTGATTATAAGTCTATGTTTTAGTCTGATTCATGCTCAAGGAAGCACGAATCAAGCAAACTTAATTAGCCTTCAACATCAAGTTCCTTGGTTTTCATTTTTATTGTTCTTAATCAATGCGAGTATGGTTGAAGAATTTCTGTATCGAGAAATTTTATGGAACTTGGTTAGAAAATTAGATATTCGAGTTGCTTTGACAAGTGTTTTATTTGCCTTAGTACATCATCCAGGAACCATTCTAGCTTGGTGTTTATATGTTTCACTTGGGATGTTTTTAGGGATGGTGCGCTATAAATCGGACTTATGGGGCAGTATGGGGCTACATTTGGTGTGGAACCTACTAGTTTATAGTTTGCAGCTTTTTTAAAATAGGTGACCTGATTTTTAGGTAACTTCTAAAACTAACTTCCAGTTTCCCACAATCTAGCCTTTAGTATGAGAAAAACGCGTGAAATCAGTGGAAATTTGTCTTAGACTAACTTCCGCTGGTTTTCTTTTTCTTGATATATAAGGGTTCAAAAGCGAAAAGACTCAGAAAAAAGTGAACGACAAATATCCCTAAAACAGAGTCGTCTTAGAGTAAATTCCAGTTGCTAGCGTTTAGTGTGAGACTTTTCGGATCAAAAAACTATTGCATAACAAATAAAAAACTATTGCATAACAGATAAAAAAATGATATACTTAAAGCGCTTTCGAAAGTAAATATATTAGTGAGGTGAAAACCATGAAAAAATCAGCAATAGTCGTTTTATTAGCTAGTTTGTTATCACTTGGTCTTTTTCAGTCTAGTGTATCTGCTAAAAGCGTTCTTAAAAGTTATCGGTATGATTATAATCCCTACTATGATTCTAGTATGAATTTCCATGGATATAGATATAAGAACATTCCGGGATGGTCTCATTATTACAGCTATTCTGAGTATAAAGTTGGCGGAGGCTGGAACTATGCTCGTTATGAGATCGTAAACCTCTTCAGCGGAGGCTATTAATCCTTAAAGAGTGAGAAAAAGGAGGGCTGTATATGATAACTCTTACTCATGTTGCCTTAAAAACGCGACAAGTCATCTTGCAAGATGCGGATTTCACCTTTAAAAAAGGCAGGATTTATGGCGTTCTTGCTATCAATGGCTCGGGAAAGACGACACTGTTCCGCGCCATTAGCAACTTAATTCCCATAAGTAGTGGAAATATCGCAGTCCCTCCTTCTTTATTTTATTATGAAAGTGTTGAATGGCTGGATGGGAACTTAAGTGGGATGGACTACCTTCGTCTTATAAAAAACATCTGGAAGTCAGACCTGAACTTGAGGGATGAAATTGCCTATTGGGAAATGTCTGACTATATCAGTCTTCCCATTCGCAAGTATTCCTTAGGCATGAAGCAACGCTTGGTGATTGCAATGTATTTTCTCAGTCAAGCGAAATGTTGGCTTATGGATGAGATTACAAATGGCTTAGATGAGTATTATCGACAGAAATTTTTTGATAGACTGGCACAAATCAATAGACAAGAACAGCTGGTTCTTTTGAGTTCCCACTACAAAGAGGAGTTAGTGGAGATTTGCGATAGCATGGTAACCATTCATCAAGGGCAGGTAGAAGAGGTTCCGTTATGAAAGATGTTAGTCTATTTTTATTGAAAAAAGTTTTCAAAAGTCGCTTAAATTGGATTGTCTTAGCTTTATTTGCATCTGTACTCGGTGTCACCTTTTATTTCAATAGTCAGACTGCAAAGTCACACAGCTTGGAGACTCGGTTGGAAACTCATCTTGCAGCCAACGAGAGAGCTATCAATGAAAATGAAGAGAAACTCTCCCAAATGTCTGATACCAGCTCGGAGGAATACCAGATTGCTAAAAGTGATTTAGAATTGCAAAAAAATCTTTTGATGCGAAAGAAAGCAATTCTGACTTTATTAAAAGAAGGGAGTTGGAAAGAAGCCTACTATTTGCAGTGGCAAGATGAAGAGAAGAATTATGAATTTGTATCAAATGACCCGACTGCTGACTCTGGACTAAAAATGGGGGTTGACCGCGAACGAAAGACTTACCAAGCCCTGTATCCCTTGAACATAAAAGCCCACAATTTAGATTATCCGACCCACGGGATTGATCAGATTGTCTGGATTTTAGAGGCTATCATCCCAAGCTTGTTTGTGATTGGTATTATTTTTATGCTAACACAACTGTTCGCAGAAAGATATCAAAATAATCTCGATATAGCTCAGTTATATCCTTTTTCAAAAGTGACATTTGCAATGTCCTCTCTTGGAGTTGGGATGAGCTATGTAACCGTGCTGTTTATCGGAATCTGTGGATTTTCTTTTCTAGTGGGAAGTCTGATAAGTGGTTTTGGACAGTTAGATTACCCCTATCCAATCTATAGCTTAACGAATCAAGAGGTAACTATTGGGAAAATACAGGATGTGTTATTTCCTAGCTTGCTATTAGCTTTCTTAGCCTTTATCGTTATTGTGGAAGTCGTCTACTTGATTGCATACTTTTTTAAGCAAAAAATGCCTGTCCTCTTTATTTCCTTAATTGGGATAGTTGGCTTATTGTTTGGTATCCAAACCATTCAGCCTCTTCAGAGGATTGCACATCTGATTCCCTTTACTTACCTGCGTTCAGTGGAGATTTTGTCTGGAAGATTACCTAAGCAAATTGATAATGTCAATCTAAGTTGGAGTATGGGGATGGTTTTACTTCCTTGCCTGGTTATACTTTTGTTAGTGGGGATCTTATTTATCGAAAGATGGGGAAGTTCACAGAAAAAAGAAATTTTTAATAGATCCTAGCTTTCCTATAGGGAAAATAAGTAAAAACTAACATAGAGAGGGAATCAACTTGATTCTCTCTTTTTTAGGAGAAAATTCAAATGACTTATACTTTGGAATGGCTAAAGACTTTTGATGGACAGATTGATATTCTCAATGTTAAGATAGATTGCTTGGCCAATACTATTGAGAAAAATGTTTCTCAGTACAAATATATTTATCAGACAGATATGGAGAACTGTCCTGAAATTATTCTATCAGTCCCAAACTCCTCCATTCCTCATCTATTAGGATTATCTAGAGAATATCGGATTACTTCTTCTTTATAATAGCTGGTCTGTCTTACGTATGGATTAATTTTAAAATAAAAAAACTAAATGACTTGAGTTAAAAGAAATAAAATGCTAACATATATAGTAGATGTTAGCATTTTATTTCTAAGAAAGGAGAATGATATGGTTGATAAAAGAGAGAAACTGATGAACTCTTTCAATCAGTATGGTTTTTTAACTTTTAAACAAGTAATAGATGAAAATTTACACTACAAAACCTTATTAAAAATGGTTGCAGAAGGAAAAATCGATGCTGAAGAAAAAGGGTTATATCGCTTACCTGATATTTATTTAGATGAGTGGTTTGTCCTTCAGTATCGATTTCCAAAGGGAATCTTTTCTTTGGAGACAGCACTTTGGTTACATGGTTTATCTTTGACTATCCCTTTTAACATGACGATGAGTTTTCCTTATGGTACGAATACCAAAAACATTAAGGAAGCAGATATATGTCCTATTATTTTACGCTCTCACTATAGTGAAGGAATTATTGAAATAGAGCGCCTTCCTGGTCAATTTATTAAAATTTATGAAGTTGAACGAGTTTTGGTTGAATGTCTAAGACCAGTTCATCATGTGGATCTTCAAATTATTGCACCAGCGTTTAAAAAATATTTTCAACAAAATAAAATTCATTTACACAAATTATTTTATTATGCCCAGCTATTTAAAGTAACTGATAAGTTACAATCTTATACGGAGGTACTATCTTAATGTTTTCGAATGCGAATAGCTTTAAAGCAAAAATCAAAAACATTTCAAAAGATAAGGGAATTCCAGCTCAACAAGTACAACAACATTATTTAATTGAGCAAGTGTTAAAGCTGATTTCTACTAGTTCTTATAGAGATTCCTTCATTGTAAAAGGAGGGTATCTAATAGGTCAAATGATTGGACTAGATAAGCGAACCACAATGGATTTAGATGTCACTCTGAAGGGAACCGAAATGAGCAGAGAAAATTTGATTCATATCTTTGAAGAGATTCTTTGTTCTAAAACTGATGGATTTTCATTTTCAGTAGATAAGCTAGAACCTATTCGCCAAGATGATGAATATGGAGGATTTTCATTAAAATTAAATGCAACTTTTGATACATTAAAGGAGGTTGTTTTTATTGATATTACTACTGGTGATAAGATCACACCAAGAGAAATTACTTATTCAATGACTTCTATCTTTACTAATGAAAGCATCAAGATATGGACATATAATCTAGAGACTGTACTTGCTGAAAAGTTAGAAACGATCATTAGTAGGGGATTAGCTTCGACACGCCCACGTGATCGATATGATCTTTTCACCTTGTATAAACTTAGAAAAGAAGAGATTAATCTTGAAGTATTAAAAAATGCACTTGAGAATACAGCAGAAAAACGTAAAAGTAAAGATACTATTTATAATTGGGAAGAACAAGTGAGAGGAATTGAAATTTCTGATTATCAGAAAGAGCTATGGATTCGTTATCAACGCCAATTTAAGTATGCTAAAGATATCTCATTTGATAACTCTGTTCAGGTTATTAGGGAAATTATGCAGCAAATATTTTAGTGCAAAAGTAACTCATTCGTAAAGTAGTGAGTTGCTTTTTTTATTCCAACAAACTCAAAAATGTGATAAAAATTTCAACTACTCTTATCTATAATAAAGCTACCTGTTCTTTGAAAATTGAATCCCCTCCGTCTTGATTAGCGTGCCTGTGTAAGTAGGGACTGAGAGTATTTCCCTGTGAAGGGCAACTGGCACAAGACGTGTGTGAGAATTTTCTAACAGACACGGAGTTTATCGTTACCAGACTTAAACGATGCGACAAACTAGATAAAGGAGTTAATCATGAAGGTAGTAAACTTGTATGATTTGAAACAAATGGGAAATAAAGGTGGTTGTACCATCCAATTGATTCATCACTTTCCTTTTGGTATGGGCTTAGGACATCTCAAAAAAGACTACATTGAATTTAAACGTGTTGGTATCTTTAATGGGAAAGCAGTAGAAGTTACTCTTCGAGAACCTTATTCGAGAGATCTACTGAAGGTTGTCAAGTCGATTAAGCAACGTCAGAAATTGATAGCTTACCGTTATAAAGAAGGAAAGCTGCTATTTGTGAAGAAGGAGGCATCAGATGTCCTCTGAACAACAGGAACGAATGGCAGTTCAATATGCTGAGCGTAGTCTTTTATTCACTGTCAAAAGTCTTTTAAAGATTCTAGAATGGTCTAGACGTCAGGCTTTAGCACAGGATTCCGCCTATAAGATAGGGGTGCAGAAATTAGAAGAATTGCTACAATCTCCTTATTCGATTGATACGATTAATCTGAAAAAAGATTTTTTAGACAAACCAATTGATATAGAGAAATTTAAAGCTTTTTTAGAAAAAGAAGAGATTCCTTTAGCCATCACTTGGCAAGGGGATTCTCTACATTTCTACACGAAAGACCGTTCGATTCTAGACAATCATTTAGACCATCTGTTAGAAAAAATGGTTAATGATCCGGAGAAATTAGCTGATTTTACCATGGATAAGTCATTAGACGATGCAATTGATGAGGCTAAATCCCAAATTACCTTTAGACAAGAAGGAGCCGTCAAACAGAAAGAGATGGTGAGATGATGTACAGTGGAAAGAAATTCCTACTATTCTCACTGTTAGGTATCTTACTAGGCTATCTTTTTCATCGTTTGACGCTTTTGTATGATTCCTATACTGGAAATAGCTTAGATAAATGGACTCATCTCCTGATGGAAGGTCAAGATGAAGTTCTTCAGTCGCCATGGAATGTTTATTTTACTGGAAAATCAAGTGCTTTTTTTCTACTAGGTTTTGTAATGATGTTACTAGTTTATCTCTATCTAGAGACTGGTAAAAAACAATACCGAGAAGGAGTAGAATACGGGAGCGCACGTTTTGGAACTCTAAAAGAAAAGAAGCTCTTTTACGGTAAAGAATTTTCTCATGATACGATCTTAGCACAAGATGTTCGTTTGACATTATTAGATAAAAAAACACCCCAATATGATAGAAATAAGAATATTGCGGTGATCGGAGGTTCAGGAAGTGGGAAGACATTTCGCTTTGTAAAACCCAATCTGATTCAGATGAATAGTTCCAATATTGTCGTGGATCCTAAAGATCACTTAGCTGAGAAAACAGGAAGACTCTTTTTGGAACATGGCTACCAAGTAAAGGTGCTAGATTTAGTCAATATGAAGAACTCAGATGGCTTCAATCCTTTTCGCTATATAGAGACAGAAAATGATTTGAATCGCATGCTGACGGTTTATTTCAATAACACCAGAGGCTCTGGCTCCCGTAGTGATCCATTTTGGGATGAAGCTTCTATGACTTTGGTTCGAGCTTTAGCCTCTTACTTGGTCGATTTCTATAACCCACCTAAAACAAGAGAACAGCTCATAGAAGAAAGTCGTTTAAGTCAAAATGAATACCAAAACTTGTTGAAACGGCAAAAAAAAGAAGTGGAAGAGCGAAAAAAAAGAGGGCGTTATCCAAGTTTTGCTGAAATCTCAAAACTCATTAAACACTTATCCAAGGGTGAAAATCAAGAAAAAAGTGTCTTAGAAATTCTATTTGAAAATTATGCTAAAAAGTATGGGTCTGAAAATTTTACCATGCGAAATTGGGCAGATTTCCAAAATTATAAGGATAAGACTCTGGATTCTGTCATAGCTGTAACCACTGCTAAATTTGCCCTCTTCAATATTCAAAGTGTCATGGATTTGACCAAAAGAGATACCCTTGATATGAAGACATGGGGCAAGGAAAAATCAATGGTTTACTTAGTTATCCCAGATAATGATAGTACCTTTCGCTTTCTTTCAGCCCTCTTTTTTTCAACAGTATTTCAAACCTTAACAAGACAAGCAGATATTGATTTTAAGGGACAATTACCTCTTCATGTGAGAGTCTACTTAGATGAGTTCGCAAATATCGGAGAAATCCCAGATTTTGCTGAACAAACCTCAACAGTCCGTTCACGGAATATGAGTCTTGTTCCCATTCTACAAAATATTGCCCAACTTCAAGGGCTCTATAAAGAAAAAGAAGCTTGGAAAACTATTTTGGGGAACTGTGATATCTTAGTCTACTTAGGTGGTAATGATGAAGATACCTTTAAATTTATGAGTGGATTACTCGGTAAACAAACCATTGATGTTCGAAATACTAGTCGTTCTTTTGGCCAGACAGGTTCAGGATCCCTTTCTCATCAAAAGATTGCTCGTGATTTAATGACACCTGATGAAGTCGGAAATATGAAACGGCATGAATGCCTGGTCCGAATTGCCAATATGCCAGTCTTTAAAAGCAAAAAATACAATTCCACTAAGCATCCAAACTGGAAGTACCTAGCCAATCAAGAAACCGATGAACGGTGGTGGAACTATCAGATCAATCCTTTGAACCAAAGTCAAGAAAATCATCTTGAAGGCCTTATAATTCGTGATTTAACTTTTGAATCTAGTTTAAAATAAAAATAGAAAAGAGGAAATAGATGATTACGCATTTTAAAGTTTTTGTTTATGGAGTAGACGCAAGTGCTATGTTTGCACAAGCTATGTCTTTGTTACAGAAGGGATTGATTGCGGTTGGTGCCTTTCTCGTTGTTGTTGGGATTGTCAATCTTGCAACCAACATTAAAGATGGTGGACCAGGTGTTCGGAATGCTATTCTTGAAATTGTCGGTGGTGTTATGGTAGGGGCTGCTGGAGCCTTTGTAACCCAGATTTCAATTTAGGAGGATAAACAATGACATGAATCTTAGTTTAGTTTCACCCTTTGTTTACCTTGCATCTGAAAAAATATCAGCTGAAAATTTATTTGAAGGATTTAATGTGGATTTACAATCTACGGTAGATCTGATTAAATCTCTATCTAGCTACAATCCAACAGTTTGGACTTATATGTCTAGTATTACTAAAAGTGTCATGCAGCCTCTTGGAGTTGCGATTTTATCAGTTGTTCTCATCTTAGAATTTTCGAAGATGGCAAAGAAAATTGCTAACTCAGGTGGAGCGATGACCTTTGAAGCATTAGCGCCGATGTTGATTAGTTATATTATGGTCGCAGTGGTAATTACTAATACTACCGTTATTGTAGAAGCCATCATTGGGATTGCGAGTCACGTCATTGAACAAGTGGCCTCGATTGTGGCTCACGGTGGGGCGAAGTATGATACCATCTCCGGATTAAAAGGGTCAGGATTTATTGGCCGTATGATTGTGGGCTTTTTTGCCCTCCTCATTTGGCTTGTTCGGATAGTAAGTGCAGCCATGGTCAATCTTTTGGTATCTATTCGATTTATTCAACTCTACCTTATGATTCCATTTGCCCCTCTTACGATTCCAACATTTTTAAGTGATGAGTGGAAGTCTATTGGTATTGGCTATTTAAAAAATATTATGGTCTATGCGGTACAAGGGGTTCTTATTTTTCTGATTGTTTCTCTTGTTCCTTTGTTTGAATCTGCTGGGAAAATAGCTGTTTCAAATGGTGCAGGAGTCTTGCAATCACTTGCGATTATGTTTGGTAGTTTGATACAAGCTATCTTACTGATTATTGCCCTCGTTGGTTCTCAACGTACGGCTCGCTCAATTTTAGGTATGTAATTAGATAAAGGCTAGGAAGTGATTGCTTCTTAGCCTTTTTAGAAAGGAAAGTCATGAATACACGTGTCTTTAAAGACATCTCAAAATACCAACACAGGGCTTGGTTAGGTTTCACCACAAGACAAATCATCTTTGTTTTACCAGCCTTTATTGTCACAATTATTGTTTTGGGTTTGAATCTCTTTTACTGGCAATTTGGAGATTGGTTTGTTTATGGTTTTGTGTTTGCCTTTACCATCCCCCTAATGCTTTTTGGAGTCTATAAACCCAATGATTTATATTTTGAACATTATTTGAAATACCGTCTTCATTTTGAATTAACGGTTCCCCTACGCACAATTACAGGAAAGAAAGGACCTGAACATGAAAAGAAAATCAAATACATTAAAGAAACAAAAAACTTCAATGACCAATAAAAAGGAAGAAGGTAAAGGGAAAAAAGAGGAAGTGTTACCCTCTACGGCTAATACTCTTTCCTATCAAGCCCTGTATCAAAATGGTCTGATGCAGGTGAAAGAAGATTATTTCTCACAAAGCTATTTACTTGGTGATGTCAATTACCAGACCGTTGGTTTGGAAGATAAGGGGGCAATCATTGAGAAGTATTCCGATTTGATTAACTCCTTAGATGACCAAACCAACTTCCAATTGACTATCTTTAATAAAAGATTGAATTTAGAAAAATTCAGACAAAGTGTTTTGTATGAGGAAAAAGAAGATGGGTATGATAGCTATCGTAAAGAATTGAATCGGATGATGAATCAAAATTTAGATAGTGGGGAAAATAACTTTTCAGCTGTGAAACTGGTTAGCTTTGGAAGAAAGGATACTAATCCCAAACAAGCCTATCGTTCCTTATCTCAAATTGGAGAATATTTCAAGAGTGGTTTCTCAGAAATTGATGCTCGATTTGAATCCTTGGCTGGAGAAGAACGGGTGAACTTGTTGGCAGATATGCTTAGAGGAGAACACCATCTTCCTTTTTCTTACCGTGATTTAACGAGATCTGGTCAGACAACTCGTCACTTCATAGCACCTAATCTCTTGGATTTTAAAAACAAGAATTACCTACAAATCAATGACCGCTTATTGCAGATTGTCTATGTGAGAGACTACGGCATGGAATTAGGTGATCAGTTTATCCGAGATCTCATGCAAGGAGATTTGGAATTGATTGTAAGCCTTCATGCTCAAAGTTCGACTAAGGCGGATGCTATGAAGAAACTACGAACAAAGAAGACCTTGATGGAATCCCAAAAGATTGGGGAACAACAAAAACTAGCTCGTACAGGTATCTATTTGGAAAAAGTAGGCCATGTTTTAGAAAGCAATATCGATGAAGCTGAGGAACTCTTAAAAACCATGACAGAGACAGGAGATAAACTGTTTCAAACAGTCTTTTTGATTGGTGTTTTTGGTCAGGATGAAGAAGAACTCAAACAAGCACTAGACACTATCCAACAAGTGGCCGGCTCAAATGACCTAATGATTGATAAACTACCATATATGCAAGAAGCAGCCTTTAATAGTTTGCTGCCATTTGGTTGTGATTTTTTAGAGGGAGTATCACGGAGTTTATTAACATCTAATGTAGCAGTGAACTCACCTTGGACTTCAGTAGACTTACAAGACCGTAGTGGGAAATATTATGGTATCAATCAAATATCAAGTAATATTATTACCATTGATCGCAGCCTATTAAATACACCGTCTGGTCTGATTTTAGGAACATCTGGAGCTGGGAAAGGGATGGCAACCAAGCATGAAATTATCACGACCAAAATCAAAGAATCTGGTGAAAATACTGAAATTATCATCGTTGATCCAGAAGCGGAGTACAGTGTCATTGGACGGGCTTTTGGTGGAGAAATGATTGATATTGCGCCCGATTCCCAAACTTATCTCAATGTCCTTGACTTGTCTGAGGAAAATATGGATGAGGATCCTGTAAAGGTAAAATCAGAATTTCTTTTATCCTTTATCGGTAAGTTATTGGATAGAAAAATGGATGGGAGAGAAAAATCGATTATCGACCGAGTTACGAGACTCACTTATCAGTCATTTAAAGAGCCTTCTTTGGAAGAATGGGTCTTTGTCTTGAGCCAACAACCAGAAGAAGAAGCGCAGAATCTGGCACTTGATATGGAACTGTATGTCGAAGGTTCTCTTGATATTTTTTCTCATAAGACCAATATTCAGACAGGATCTAACTTCTTAATCTATAACGTTAAAAAGTTAGGAGATGAGCTGAAACAAATCGCTCTTATGGTAGTGTTTGATCAGATATGGAATCGTGTTGTTCGGAACCAAAAATTAGGGAAGAAGACCTGGATTTATTTTGATGAAATGCAGCTTCTCTTATTAGATAAATATGCCAGTGATTTCTTCTTTAAATTGTGGAGTCGTGTCAGAAAATATGGAGCCAGTCCGACTGGGATAACCCAAAATGTCGAAACCTTATTGTTAGATCCAAATGGTAGACGGATTATTGCAAATAGTGAATTTATGATTCTCCTCAAGCAAGCAAAAAATGACCGAGAAGAATTGGTTCAACTCTTAGGATTGTCAAAAGAACTTGAAAAATACCTAGTCAATCCAGAAAAAGGTGCAGGACTGATAAAAGCTGGTTCCGTTGTAGTTCCCTTTAAAAATAAGATTCCTAAAGGTACTCAATTGTTTGATATCATGAGTACAGATCCTGATAAAATGGCTTCTAATTAAGGGGAAGGTAAATGAAGGATAAAAGAGAAATCATACGTGCCCGAAAGGCATTTAGAAGAAGTCTAAAAGATGAGAAGATATTCTTGAAAAAAGGAAAGAAGGAGGTGAAGAAACAGAAAAAAGATTCCGCTGTACTGGATGAAAAAAGATGGAAAAAAGAGATAAAGGAAAAGTTAGAGGAGATGAGAGAAGCTTCAAAGGCTAGAGTAAAACAAGCAAATGAAGACTACAATCATATTCTTCAAAATATTCCTCCATCTCTTTTAAATCGCAAAGAATTAAGAGACAGACGTTTACCTCATGCTAGGAAACGATTGAAAATAGCCAAGAAGCAATTTAAGGAAGCCCAGGTAGAAGCAAAAGAAGAAAGAAAAGAGAGTCGTAAAGAAAGAAAAACCAATCAAAAATTTTTCTACGGTCAGGAATCGAAACATAAATCTAATTTTTTCTTTCAAGGGAAGAGTTTAGAAGAATTAAAAGCTAAGAAAGAAGTCAAGGCCGCAAAAGAGAATCTAAAATCTACTAAACAAGCCTATAAGTCCAAAAAAGTCAGTAGGAAAGCCAAAACTTTTCTTTATGTCCTTGGACGTGAAGGTGGAGAGTTAGCTTCAGATAATGAAGATTTAGAAGGCTATCGCACACTTCAAGAGACAATTAGAAAAGGAAAACGCTACAGTCGCCTTTCTTATAACCTTGGAAAAGCTAGTGTCAAAACAGGACAAGCAACAGGTCGTTTTACCAAGAAAAGACTGACCAACATAAAAGAGCGATACCATCATTTTAAGGATGGAAAAGGATGGAAACTATCGAAAGATAACCCAAGTTCCCTTAAAAATCGGTTTCGAAAAATAAAGAAACAAGGTCTTACAAGTGTCCGAAATATCTATCAAAAATTAAAAGCAGCCTTTTCCTTCTTTACATTTGCGGCTGGAAATCCTATAACCTGGATAGTTGGAGGAATAGTCTTTCTTCTTTTACTTATGATGAGCTTCTTTTTAGGATTTTCATCTGCTAGTTTAATTCAACAAGATGAATTTGAATTAACAAAAGCTTATACCCACCTAACTTGGGAAGATGCAGAACATACTCGTACAAATGACAAAGGCATTACTTATTACACAAAAGTTGATGATGTGATGGGGTATATGAACTTTAAATTCCATGACTATGAGTTACACAAACCAGTTCACTTATTTAGTTCAGAAACTTACAAGGATTATCTGTCTACTTTGTGGCATGATTTAAACGATGGGGATGATTTGAAATCCATGCAAGACCTCTATGAAACTCCTAAGTATAAACTATCGAAAGACGATCAAGAGGAAATAAAGGAACTAAAAGAAGAGGGTGTCTATACTTCCATGCAGGAATTGGACAATCCATTTGAGGGGAAAAGCAACGAAGATAGTTTAACCATGACTTATCGTTATGGATACTATGATTTAGACGGAAAACCTACTCTTCAGGAGTATATTCTACTAGAAGCGAAGGCTCACCAAACAATTATCGCACCAATGGATGGTATTGTATCTCTAGACGGAGATGATGTTATTCTCACTAACGGAAAAGGAGAGAATGAGAGTCGATTGACCTTGTATTCCATCCATAATGGCCGTGCGATTGAGGGGACAAGAGTCCTAACGGGTGATATTATTGGTGAAACACCAGACGATACAGGTTTGAAAGTTTCCTATCAAAAGTATAAGAACAAGAAAGAAAAATTGGTGTATGTCAATCCGCAATTTTATTTTCCAAAAGTCATTCAACTTCAGACCACTATCTTACCTGCCATTGGTCAGTTTGGTGGGGATGAGTTTGAACGAGCAAAACATATTTATGAGTTTTTGAAATCTCAAGGGGCAAGTCCCCAAGCCATTGCGGCTATTTTAGGAAATTGGTCGGTAGAGTCTTCTATCAATCCAAAACGAGCTGAAGGAGATTATTTATCTCCTCCTGTTGGTGCTACCGATTCCTCATGGGATGATGAAAGCTGGTTAGCGATTGGAGGTCCAGCCATTTATAGTGGTGCTTATCCCAATATCCTTCATAGAGGTTTGGGGTTAGGGCAATGGACGGATACCGCAGATGGTTCAACACGTCATACAGCTTTATTGAATTATGCACATATAAAAAATAAGAAATGGTATGATTTAGACCTACAACTTGATTTTATGCTTCACGGGGATAGTCCTTACTATCAAAGTTGGTTAAAGGATTTCTTTAAAAATACAGGCAGTGCAGCCAATCTGGCCCAACTCTTCCTTACCTATTGGGAGGGAAATTCTGGTGACAAACTACTGGAAAGACAAACAAGAGCAACGGAATGGTATTACCAAATTGAAAAAGGCTTCAGCCAAACAAATGGAGGACAGGCAAAAAGTGACCCGCAATCCCTTGAAGGTGTTCGTGGAGACTTGTATGATCATTCTGTTCCTGGTGGTGGAGATGGTATGGCCTATGCCTATGGACAATGTACATGGGGTGTTGCGGCTCGTATGAATCAATTAGGCTTGAAATTAAAAGGAAGTAATGGAGAGAAGATTTCAATCATTAATACCATGGGAAATGGTCAAGACTGGGTTGCGACAGCTTCAAGTCTTGGTGGGGAAACGGGTTCTATACCAAGGGCAGGTGCTATTGTTTCTTTTGTAGGAGGTACACATGGCACACCAGCAGACTATGGTCATGTGGCTTTTGTAGAGAAAGTCTATGATGATGGTTCTTTTCTAGTTTCTGAAACCAACTATGGTGGCAATCCTAACTATACCTTTAGAAAAATCTCGCAAGCAGATAGTGCTATCAGTTTTGCCTATACGACCAAATAAAATAGTTTACACTTGAAATTGAAGCTATTTAAAGATACAATATATCTATAAATGAGTAGTCGGCTCATGGTCAATCTGATAGTAATCTTGGACATAAGGGCCAAGCGGTGGCGGACACCAGAACGAAATCCGATAGCAATCTTGGACGTAAGGGCCAAGCGGTGGCAGACACCAGAATAAACCGACTGACTAGGTGGCTTACAGGTTCTGTAAGTCATCTTTTTTACTTTGATAGTAATATTTTATCATTTTAAGGAGGACGCAGTTTTGGCTCGTTCTCTTTTTTGTTGTGATACTTCTTTCAAGAAATTTTTGGTAGGATTGGAGTGAAAAAAGATTAACTAGGAAAGAAGGAAGTATATGGAAGCCATTTATCAACGCGATTCGGATCAAGATGGACTAACTGATGCTCAAGAATTGGCGCTAGGAACCAATCCTCTTAGCGCAGATTCTGATGGTGATGGTCGTTCAGATTTAGTGGAAGTAGAAGAAGGAACCAATCCCTTAGAAAAGGATTTACAAGACATAGACCAAACAAGTATCACTGAACCGTCCTTAGTATTTATGGAAATGAAACAAAAGATTTCAGATATGATGGAGAGTCACTACAAGGAATTTATACAGGCTCTGATTAGTATTGAAACAGGGATTGAAAACCAACAAGACCTAGAAGACTTATATACTTACTACATGAGAACGGATGCCGTTTCTCTTTTATCTAGTGATTTAGGAATCAGTCCTCAAGAGGTTGAAATGGAGATAGAGTTGTAGGGGAATCATGTGATTCTCCTATTTTCGTATAGATGAAAGGAGCGAGTATGGAAGTAATACAATTATTGGCCATGTTTCGTGGAACAATTCCAAAAGATAGAGAGAAAATGGAATTATTTCTTCGTTATCAAGCGCAACATTTTGATGAGAAATGGCAGGATTTGGTAGAGAGTTTTTTGACTGAAGAGGGCAAGATAGAAGAGATACCTCATGTCTATTCGTTTCATCAAGATATTATTTCTTTCCTAGAGGCCAGTTCTGAAAATAATGACCAAGATTTAGAAAGTTACACAAGAAATTTTGGACAAGCAGGTCTAAGTAAATTATCTCAATTAAGTAATTTTGAGAAAAACTTGGTGCTAGAAGTCGCAACCTATAATCTTTTCACTCGATTTTACATCCAATCTGAAAAAGAGAAGCTAACACCATTAAGTGAGCTTGTATTTCATCAGAATCAGGATGTCAATTTAGTCAATGTCTATCGGGTTGCGAATAATCTATCTGGCCGCATTAGTAGAGATATAGAGGAGTTTCTTCTAATGGTTGATTCCAAAGAACTAAAAAAAGAAGTTCTTGAGATTCATTTTGAAGAAAAAGAAGGAGATGTTCTAGCCTATTTGGGTTCAGAATTGTTGGCTACTTTAGATATCGTTACGGATTTTGTCCATCATGAAGAAAACTACACACAACTCCCACTGACACAAAAGCTGAAGATTATTACTTATTTTGATGAAGTAAAGGCTATAAGAGAAAAGTCTAAGCAAGTAGAGGAAGCAGTCTTACCTTTAGATAATATTGACCAGGTAGAAGAAAATGTGGAAGTTCATTCCCTATCTAAAGTAGATAAAATTGTAGAAGAAGCTTTGAGGGAATATCCGATTGGTTCACAAGTAAGTTATAAAGGACAAGTATTTCAGTTGGTTTCAATTGAAAATGCACAGTTAAATGACTTAGTTCGCCTAGAGCTATTCAATGATTCCAACCAGTTATTTGAAGAGAATCCTATCTTATACTTGAACAGTTTAGAAGAGATTGAACAAGTATTGTCTCATGTAGAACTTGAAAAAGAAGATTCAGAGATTGAGATGGATTCATCAAGTGAAAGTCAGGAAATAGATTTGTTTTCCTATCTGGAAGAAGAAAAGGAAAAGGATAATGAAACAGAATCAACACCACTTATTTCAAGTATAGAAGAGTTGGATATTCCTGTTCAAGATTTTGTTTTTCCAGATGATTTAGAGAACTTTTATCCTAAGACAAATCGAGAAAAAATTGAAACGAATATCGCCGCAATTGAACTTGTTAAAAGATTAGAAAAAGAGAGACGACAAGCGAATCCAGAAGAACAAGAGCTACTTTCCAAGTATGTCGGCTGGGGCGGTCTTGCCAATGAATTTTTCGATGAACTTAATCTAAAGTATGAAACAGAACGTTTAACTCTTAAGAGCTTAGTAAGTAAATCAGAATACTCGACCATGAAACAAAGTTCTCTCACAGCCTATTATACAAACCCAATGATTATTCGCCAGATTTGGCAAAAATTACTGGATGATGGTTTTGAGGGAGGAAGGATATTAGATCCTTCTATGGGGACTGGGAACTTCTTTGCGGCGATGCCTAGAAGTATACGAGAGAAATCAGAACTCTATGGGGTTGAATTAGACAGTGTGACTGGTGCAATCGCAAAACAACTCCACCCCAATACCCATATTGAAGTGCGAGGATTTGAAGAAGTTCCCTATCAAAATAATAGTTTTGATTTAGTCTTAACGAATGTTCCTTTTGGAAATTTTCGCATTGCCGATAAAAACTATGATAAACCTTATATGATTCATGATTACTTTGTCAAACACTCACTTGATTTAGTAAGAGACGGAGGACAAGTGTCGATTATCTCATCTATTGGGACAATGGATAAGCGGACAGATAATGTCATACAAGAGATTAAATCCAATACTCATTTTTTAGGGGGAGTTCGGTTGCCGGATACGGCTTTTAAAAAGATTGCAGGTACCCGAGTGACCACAGATCTCCTCTTCTTTCAAAAGGATCAAGCAAAGAATCTTAATGAGGAGGAACTTGTCTTTAGTGGCTCTATTCCCTTTGAGGAGGATAAGCGTGTCTGGATCAATCCTTATTTTGATGGGAAATACAATACACAAGTTTTGGGTGAATATGAGGTACGTAATTTTAATGGAGGAACCCTCAATGTTAAGGGGGAATCAGAAACATTAGCTACTGACATAATGAAAGCATTAGAGAATGTAGAAGCACCTAAACAAATTGACAATTCTTTGAAAGCACCTGTTTTTATCCAAGAAGAAGTGGATAATTCTATCCCAAGTCATATACGTGAGAACTTAGCGCTCTATTCTTTTGGATATGAGGGAAATCAAATTTATTACCGAGATACGCATGGCATTCGGAAAAGTTCAAAAGTAGACGAAATTAGTTATTATGTAGATGAGAAGGGAGATTTTAAAGCTTGGGACAGTTCTTTGTCTGAACATAAAATAGATCGATTCGTGCAGCTTCATTTGACAGATGAGGAAGCACTAGATGTTTACAAGTCAGAAGAAGCGAGTAAAAGAGGGAAATATAAGGGCTTGTTCAAAAAAACTGTCTTTTATGAAAGTCCCTTATCGGATAAGGACATTAGTCGTATTAAGGGCATGGTTGATTTGAGAGAGACCTATCAAGCCTTAATTGAAATTCAACGTCATCCAGATTATAGTCGGGCTGATTTTCAGGAATTGCTTCGCAAATTGAATCATGACTATGACCGCTTTGTAAGTCAATTTGGATACTTGAATGCCTCAGTCAATCGGAACTTATTTGATAGTGACGACAAGTATTCCCTACTAGCTAGTTTAGAAGATGAGTATATTGATTCTAAAGACCAGAAAGTAAAATATAAAAAATCTTTAGCCTTTGAGAAAGCATTGGTTAGGCCAGAGAGAGTGATTACAAGAGTATCAACGGCTTTAGATGCCTTAAACTCCAGTTTATCAGATGGTAGAGGGGTTGATATAGACTATATGGTATCAATTTACCCTGAACATAGCCAAGCAGCTATTTTAGATGAGTTGGGTGACCAGATCTTAATGGATCCAGAAAGCTATTTAAGAGGGGAAAGAAAATATCTTTCTAAGAACCAGTTTTTGTCAGGAGATATTCTCAACAAGATAGAAGTAGTTCAACTATTAGTAGAGGAAAACAATCAAGAATGTGACTGGTCTCATGCTTTAGATTTGTTAGAATCTGTTCGCCCTCCAAGGATTCATCTGGCAGATATTGAGTTTAAAATAGGGTCACGTTGGATTCCTCAATCCGTTTATGGTAAATTTGCCTTTGAATGTTTTACCAATCGTGAATTTGAATTGTCTTCGCCAGATGTTGAACAAGTCATTGAAGTGAATCCTGTCGATGGCCAGGTTCATTTAAGGACATCATTTGCTTATCGCTATCCAAGTGCCAAAGATAGTAGTCTTGGAGTCAGTGGCTCACGTTATGATACAGGAAGAAAGATATTTGAGAATTTACTTAATTCGAACCAACCGACGATTACTATGACTGTTACGGAAGGGGAAAAGAAAAAGACCATCACAGATTTGGAAAAAACCTCTGTTCTAAGAGCAAAAGAGCAGCATTTACAAGAGCTCTTTCAAGAATTTGTCTCACGGTATCCAGAAGTCCAACAAGTCATTGAGGAAAGCTATAATCGTCTTTATAATCGAACTGTTAGTCGAGAGTATGATGGTAGCCATCTAGTCATTGATGGCTTGGCACAAAACATCAGTCTTCGTCCTCATCAAGAGAATGCCATTCAAAGAATCGTAGAAGAAAAAAGAGCATTGTTAGCTCATGAGGTAGGTTCAGGAAAGACCTTGACTATGCTTGGTGCTGGGTTTAAATTAAAGGAGTTGGGGATGGTTCATAAGCCCTTGTATGTGGTTCCCTCTAGTTTGTCTGCTCAGTTTGGTCAAGAAATCATGAAATTTTTCCCTACTAAAAAGGTCTTTGTGACCACTAAGAAAGATTTTGTGAAGGCGAGAAGAAAACAATTTGTGTCACGTATTATTACAGGAGATTACGATGCCATTGTTATTGGGGATTCTCAATTTGAAAAAATCCCTGTCAGTAAGGAAAGACAGATGAATTATATCGAGGATAAACTCAATGAATTACGAGAGATTAAAACGCATTCTGAAAATAAGTACACCGTTAAAGAAGCAGAGCAATCAATAAGTGGTCTTGAGAGACAGTTGGAAGAACTCCAACGCTTTAATCGTGATAGTTTTATTGATTTTGAGAACTTAGGAATTGATTTTCTCTTTGTGGATGAAGCACATCACTTTAAAAATATACGTCCAATTACTGGACTTGGAAATGTAGCAGGGATTACCAATACAACCTCTAAGAAGAATGTGGATATGGAAATGAAGGTTCGACAGATTCAGGAAGAACATGATTTTAAAAATATTGTCTTTGCGACAGGAACACCTGTTTCAAATTCAATTAGTGAGCTGTATACTATGATGAACTACATTCAACCGGATATCTTAAAACGCTATCAAGTTGATTATTTTGACTCTTGGGTAGGTGCTTTTGGAGAAATTCAAAACTCTATGGAATTAGCTCCTACAGGGGATAAGTACCAGCCTAAGAAACGATTTAAAAAGTTTGTCAATCTACCTGAGTTGATGAAAATCTATAAAGAAACAGCCGACATTCAAACACAAGATATGTTGGATTTACCTGTTCCAGAAGCTCGTATTATCCCTATTGAGAGTGAGTTAACTGAAAACCAGAAACTCTATTTAGAAGAATTAGTTATGAGGTCAGATGCTGTCAAATGTGGAACAGTTGATCCGAGCCAGGATAACATGTTAAAAATTACGGGTGAGGCGCGAAAACTAGCAATTGATATGCGTTTATTGGACTCTAGTTATAGTCTAGCAGACAATCATAAACTGCTTCAGGTAGTGGATAATGTTGAGAGAATTTATCGTGAGGGAATTGAAAATAAGGCTACTCAGATGATTTTTTCAGATATTGGCACACCTAAGAAAAAGGATAATGGCTTTGATGTTTATTCTGAAATAAAGGCTTTATTAGTTGATAGAGGAATCCCTAGTAAGGAAATTGCCTTTGTACATGATGCCAATAGTGATGAAAAGAAGAATAGTTTGTCTCGAAAGGTCAATGCAGGAGAGGTGCGGATTCTCCTTGCATCAACTGAAAAAGGAGGAACAGGTTTAAATGTTCAGAGCAAGATGAAAGCAGTTCATCACCTGGATGTACCGTGGAGACCAAGTGACATTCAGCAACGCAATGGACGGATTATCCGACAGGGAAATGAAAACAAGGAAGTGGATATTTACCACTACATTACCAAAGGTTCGTTTGATAATTATCTATGGGCAACTCAGGAGAACAAACTCCGTTATATTAAGCAGATTATGACTTCTAAGGAGCCGATTCGTGCTGCAGAAGACATTGATGAGCAGACCATGACAGCTTCTGATTTTAAGGCACTAGCAACAGGTAATCCTTATCTCAAATATAAGATGGAACTAGAGAATGATCTAACTCTATTAGAAAATCAAAGACGCGCCTTTCAACGCAGCAAGGATCACTATCGTCATACAATCTCTTACTGTTCAGAAAATATACCCATTCTTGAGAAAAGATTAAGCAAGTATGATGGAGATATTCAACAGTCTAAAATGTCGAAAGATCAGGCATTTACTATGACAGTAGGTAAGCAAGCTTTTGAGCAACGAGCTGAAGCAGGTGAATCCCTACACCGTCTTATCCGTCATAATCAATCTGACAGCAAAGAATTCCGAACCCTAGCAAGCTATCGAGGATTTGACATTAAAATGCTTAGTCTTCCAACAAATCAACCTCTTCCTGAAACTTTCTCTGTTAAGATTGTAGGAGAAAATCAGTATTCTGTCAGTTTAGATTTGTATTCTCCTTTGGGGACAATTCAAAGACTTCAGCATACGATTGATCACATTAAAGAGGACCAAGTGAAAACTCAGAACTTATTGGATGAATTAAAGGATAAATGGACTACTGCTAAGGTAGAAATTGAGAAAAATTTTCCAAAGGAAGAGGATTATCAAACTAAAAAGGCCGAATACGATGTACTCGCGCCATTGATTGAAACAGAAACGGATTTAGATATTATTGATCAGGCCTTACGACAATTCCACGAAAAAGGAAAAGAAAAGCAGGAGCAACTTTCTTTTGAATTGGATTAAAAAATAGATACAAATAGCGGACAAGAAAAGAAAAGCGCGGTAGAATAAAGATAGAAAGAAACGAGGTAACAATTATGATGGAAGATACCTATTATCAATTAGAAGAGGCCTTAGTACAGGGATTTCAAACGCCTGAAGAATACCAAGCCTACAAGGAGCTAAAGGAACATTATGAGGAAGTGACGGGGGATTACAGTTTTTCTAAACGAGAACTCACTAGTCAATTGGAAATCTCTCTTCAGAATCATCGAGGTGTGGACTTTGAAGAACATGAAAAAGAGGAGTATTTGGACTTAGTTCAAAAATTAGAAGAGTTTGATTCCTCTCTTGCCATCCATTACAGTCAATTGATTGACTAGAAAGGAGAAAGTCATGAATGATTTACTCCTTATCCCAGTAATTTTTTTAGCAGTAGGAGGAATTCTCATTCTTTTATGGAGACTCTTTCTTATTGCCAGTGGACTTTTCCTTATTGGTTTTATCAGTTTTCTTATTTTCGTGGAGGTCTATGGAATTTATCTGTTCTTTACTGAACCGACTTTATACTTTGATGATATCAGACAACATGGTTTAACTAGTTTTACGGCTGTGTACCTTTTCATCAATCTGATGTTGGTTCTTGGATTCAGTTGGCGTTTCATAAACTCCAAAACTAAGGAAAGTATGTAAACTTGTTAGATGGTTAAAAAACTTTATCTGAATCTAAATTCGGATAAGGTTTTTTATTAGCCTTGATTCTTTCATATACTTCATAGCTAAATTGGAGCAGTAATTTATGAAAATCATTATCCTCACTGTTATTACTTGTATTTATGGCTTGTTTATGTCGTTCAATATGAGAAAGAGCTCTTCTCAAATTTTCTTCTTTTAAATTTTTCATAGTTACATTATAAGCTGAAGACAGATAGTTTTGATTTTTTTCTCTGAACTGTACGATTTTGCTTCTTAAATGTAGGAATCACCTTTTATTATGGTGTGATAAAACTTACAAGTTCTTTTTGTTATTCTTGACCTAGTTTTTATAGAAAGAAGGTCTAAGATGTTAAATAAAGTCAAAACTAAAGCCTTAATTAGTGTTGGAGCAGTGGCTGCAACTAGCTTTATTCTCATGATGGGATATACTGCTGGTCAACACTCGACTGCTAAACAAAGTCGTAAAGAGATTGAATTGGCTGCAGCTAAACTTGTAGAGAATAAACAAGCAGAAGATAAAGCCAGCATTTTGTCATCGGATACTGTAAAAGAATTTTTGACGCAGTACTATACGAAAGAAAAGCTCGGAGAAAATAATACACGTATTCAACCTTATATGACTGAATCGGCTTATTCTCAAGAATTGTCAAGTCAAAATGATGCCATGAACCAAGTGTATAAGGATTATATTTTAGATTATCATTTTGAAAAAGCTGATATCTTTGTCAATCAGACTACGAATCAAGCCATTGCCATGGTCTCATATAATGTAACCTATGTATCCGATTTAAAGAATGCCAACCAATCAAAGACCAATCAGACAGAAACCAGAACGGTTAAATTGTCCTATTCTAAACTACCTGGTAAGTTATTGGTCAATCAAGTACAGGTTTGGAAATCTGGATTAGATGATTTAGATAAGGCCACTCCCAAAACTTTAGAAGAATCATCATCAATACCATCACTGCCAAATACTACGACAAAATGATGATATTGCATGGAAATAGAAGAATGTAAGCAAATTTCAATTCTTGATGTAGCCAATCGATTAGGTATCTCCTTTAAAAAAGTTTCGAGCCGTGTCTATGAACATCCTGAACACGATTCATTCCGAATTTTTTCGAATACCAATACTTTTAAATGGTTTTCAAGAGATATTCAAGGTGATGTCATTGATTTTGTTCGACTTTTTAAGGGAATTTCCTTTAAAGAAGCTCTAGCCTTTCTTTCTGAAGAACCTTTTCAAAAAGAAGCTGTTCAAGAAAAAAGAGAGAGACCATTTTATTATCCTTTAAAGAGAGTAGAAGATTCTAACTGCAGTCTGGCTAGATATTATTTAACAGAATGTAGAGGAATCGCAGTAGAAATCATAGAAAAGATGATTCAACAAGGTTTGATGGCACAAGCCAGTTGGAAAACAAATGAAACTGTTGAACCTGTTATTGTTTTTAAAAGCTTTGATCATCGTCACAAACTACAGGCAGCAAGCTTACAAGGGATTTATAAGAATCACTCTCTTCCTAGAGAAAGGTTAAAAACGATTTTAAAAGGAAGCCATGGACATGTTGGAATATCCTTTGACATTGGTAAACCAAATAGACTGGTCTTTTGTGAATCGTTCATCGACTTGATGAGCTATTACGAACTGCATCAACAAAATCTATCTGATGTTCGTTTGGTATCTATGGAGGGATTAAAAAGGTCTGTTGTTGCTTATCAAACTTTACGACTGATAGCTGAAGAAAATCAGAAGTTGGAATTTTTAGATACAGTAACACCTTCAAAGTTATTGCCTTTGATCAATACAATTCGTGATACCACCAGCTATTTTGATAATCATCCAAATTTATTGACACTTGCGGTAGATTGTGATGATGCAGGAAAAGATTTTTCTGATAACTTATCTCAATCAGGATTTCCTGTTTTCCTGGATTTCCCTGATAATGAATCTGGGAAAGAAAAAGTAGACTGGAATGATGTCCTTAGAGAAAAGAAATCAGATTTACAATTGATGATCGAGAATGCAAAAGAGACATTGAGGAATCAATCAGTAAGACTAACCTCTCAATGTTTAGAATTGTGATAACAAAATCAAGATGTTTTAGCTAATATTAGAATGAAGGAGGATCGTATATGACCATTATTGAACGCTTAGAAGAAAAGGTCACTAGGCAAGAAAGCAAGGTAGCAAGAGAGACAGAAAAACTAGCTGCTTACAGAGAGCAACTGGAGACAGCGATGTTTGCGACGTTCAAAAGGCGTCAAATCATTAGTCACATGAGTTTTGAAGAAGCTCTTGACCATGCCTTTGGTAAAGAAAGACAATTCGATGATTCTGAATTTAGAAAGGATGAAATGAGTGAATGACAAAAGATTGGAATTTTAATCAACCATTAGAAAGTAAATCAGAAAATCAAGGGGATTCAGATAAAATTGCGGCCTTATTTGGAAATCATCAAGGAGGTAATGAAGTAAATTATGAAGCAGCTTTTCAAAAGCGAAAACAAGCGCCTGTGACGGAATCAAATCCTAATTCTAAACCCAAAGTTACAGAGGTTAGAACAGGAAAAGGGACAGATATTACTACAAGTTATCAGCAACATCTTAAAAGACTTATTGCGGATAACAATAGCGATATTCAAAGCAGTCAAAAGAAAATTGAAGAGCTACATACGTTGATTGACACAAAGAATAAAGATAATAAGAAATTGCAGTCCATTTATGATGCGATTTCGGAATTACACTAAGCAGTCTTAAAAGGCTGTTTTTTTTGAGAGGTTATAGATGTTTACAAAACTTTTTAAGAAAAAACAAGACAATAGTGATGTATTTAAGAAGCTAATTCATAGACTATCTGATATGCCCGTCCAAAATCTTGAAAAAATTGACAGACTGTTAGATATCATTTTCACTCCAGATCAAGAATCAGAACAAGTAAAAACAGAATCAATTTATAGGGAAGAAACATTGGACGACACATTAAAGGAAGCTAAAAATCAACTTCATAAGGAACAATTGGAGAAGAATTTAGAGAGATTTAGGAAAAATAGTCAATAACGCACCAAAATTGGTGCGTTATACTTTTTTATGCTATAATTGAATTATAAAAATAAAGGAGTTTGCCATGATTGGAAAGAACATAAAATCCTTACGTAAAACA
>ERZ773031.263-NODE-263-length-29056-cov-9.785456_pt1 | contig 29056 bp, 20 predicted proteins | sample MGYA00511666_ERZ773031 | MGnify/ENA primary metagenome ERZ773031 (study PRJEB29015, sample SAMEA2738135) | human oral metagenome | biome: human oral; feature: human-associated habitat; material: saliva | place: China | collected 2250 ...
GTAATCTTCCGATTTTGCTCGGCCGAGTCACCTGCTCAGTTGCGAGGTAGCCGTGACACCACGTCCCTCCGCCCCGCGCGGGGTACCCAACCCCGCCACACACAATCAATATGCACATCACTCGACACTGAAAGATGAATGGAGTCCCTCCCATGGCGCTTAGCACGCAAGATGCCCAGCGTTTCGCAGAAACCTTCGCTGGCCTCGTCGGCGGTATTTCCCAGGCGCTTCTGGATAAAGAACCGGTGATCCGCCTGGCACTGACAACCATGTTCGCCGGGGGACACCTCCTTCTGGAAGACGCGCCGGGTACAGGAAAGACCGCTCTTGCCCGCGCTATTGCCGCGACCATTGCGGGTACTCATTCGCGTATTCAGTTCACGCCCGACATGCTCCCCAGTGACATCACCGGCGTGAATGTCTACGACCAGAAGAACAACGAGTGGCATTTCCGCTCGGGCCCGATTTTCGCGTCCATCGTCTTGGCTGACGAAATCAACCGCGCCTCGCCCAAGACTCAGTCCGCTCTCCTAGAAGTCATGGAAGAAGCGCAGGTCACGGTCGATGGCGTCACTCACGCTGCGCCTCGACCCTTCATGGTGATCGCAACGCAGAACCCGGTGGAGCAGGCGGGAACGTACCCGCTCCCCGAAGCGCAGCTTGACCGTTTCTTGATGAAGGCCTCGGTCGGCTACCCCTCGCGTGCAGCCATGGCGGAAATCCTCGACGGTTCGGCGGCCCCGGACCGCTCCAAGCGCCTCAAGCCTCTGCTGGATAGTGGCCAGGTTGTGCGCCTAGCGGATTTGGCCGCGCAGACCTACACCGAGCGCGCCGTGCTCGAGTACGTCGCTGCCCTTGCCGAGGCCACGCGCGAAGACGACAGCGCAACCTTGGGTGTGTCGACCCGTGGCGCCATCGGCATGGTCCGGTGCGCGCGCGTGTGGGCTGCCGCCCAGGGCCGCCACTTCGTCCTCCCCGATGACATTAAGGCGCTCGCTGCACCCGTGTGGGCGCACCGTATTGTTGTCGACCCGGATGCGGCCTTCTCGGGAGCGACCGCGCAGGGCGTGATTGCTCGTGCACTGTCTTCGGTTCCCGCCCCGGCGGTGAGCGCCTGACAATGCGCGTATCGCTGCAGTATCGAGTAAAGGTGGGTGATCGTGGCTAGGCACTCTTCTGGTAAGCGTGCTGAGAAGCGCTCATCCTTGGCCTCGGCGCGCGCAAATCTGCGTGAATCTCTGAGCGGGCTCCGCCAGGGCATCGCGCGTTTTGCGCACTCCGTTGCCTCGGCTCCCGGTATGAAGTACCTGCGCCACGGCGCGCGCTCGGTGACTTCTGTCGGTTGGGCTGTTGGTGCCTCGGTACTCCTTGCTGCACTCGTGTCATACCTGTGGGGTTGGGTCGAAGCATTCTTCATCGCCTGCGCAGGTGCGGGGGCTCTCCTAATTGCCATCATCTGGGTGATTGTTCCTTCCCCTCACAAGGTTTCGATTCGTCTTCCGCGTCAGCGCATTGTTGCCGGGCAGACGGCCGTCGGCGAAATTACCGCAGAAAACACCTCGGATCGCCGTGCGCGCAGCGGTCTGATCGAGCTTCCTATTGCCTCCTCGGCCTTGCAATTCTTGGTTCCGCCTTTGGGGGGTCGTGAGGTCTGGAGTGAGGTTTTCTCGGTCGTTACTCACCGCCGCGGCGTTGTCACCGTCGGTCCCGCTCGCGCGCTTCGAGCCGATCCCTTGGGTTTGATTCGTCGTATTGGCACTTGGTCTAAGCCTGTGATTTTGTATGTTCACCCCAAGACGATCCGTATTCCTTTCGATGCCACGGGTATTCACGCGGACGTCGAAGGCGTGACAACCGCGAAACTATCCTCGTCGGATGTGTCCTTCCATGCCTTGCGCGATTACGTTCCCGGTGATGACCGGCGTAATGTGCACTGGCCGATGAGCGCACACACGGGCCGCTTGGTTGTTCGCCAATTCGAGGAAACGCGCCGTTCTCACCACCTGATCATTTTGGATACCCGTCTTGGACAGTGGAGCGACCGAGATTCCTTCGAAAATGCGGTCTCGGTTGCGGCTTCGCTTGCGGTTGCAGATATGGCTGCCTCTCGAAATGTGTCACTATCGACCGTCACCGATTGGGTGACAACGACTGCCGCAACGCGCATGTTGGATGCCCTGTGTGCGATTCAGGATTCTGGAGAGGAAGACCTGATGGCTCGCCTGCGCGAGGCCATCGCGAAGCGCCCGGGTCTTTCCGTCGTCACCGTCGTTGTCGCCCCGACTGTCGATGACAATCAGGCGTCGCAGTTACTCAATGCGATTCCGATCGATGTGCGCAGTGCGGTTGTCCGAGTTCGCCCGGGACACCCGAAGATGCGTCGTTTGAGTCATGGAACTTTGGCGGATTGTCCTACGCTTGAGGATCTGCCTCGACTGGTAGCAGCGGGGGGTCTGTCCTGATGACAACATCGACACAAGGCCTTCATCTTGATGCGCGCGCGGGCTTCCAAGTATCGCGCGCCGGTTTGCCCGCCTGGTTCCTCATCGGCCTGGTTGCGCTTTTCCTTCCAACAATCTGGATTCACGAGGCCGTATTCGGATCGTGGGCTGGCTTGCGTGCCGCCGGCGCTGGCGTTGCTGCGGGACTTTTCGTTGCGTGGGTCTCGTCCTTCTGGCGTTGGGATACGATCTCTTCGATTGCGGGGCTCATTGCGACCCACTTCCTTATTGGTGGAGTGGCTGCTTATCCCTCGACGACTTTCTATGGCCTTCCGACCGCCCGGACCCTGCAGCTCTTGGTTTTACAGGTCGTGTATTCGTGGAAAGACCTGTTAACTGTTACCCCTCCGGCCTCGGCGTACATCGGTCCCACGATGGTTCCGTGGCTGACGGGACTCCTGTGTTCTTTCATCGCAGCTCTCCTCGTTCTGCGGTCAGGACGCGCGATCGCGGCGGTTCTTCCCGTTGTGATCATGGGCATTGTTGGCATCGCGTGGGGTAAAGGTGGAACTTTCCCGAATATCTACCTGGTCGCTGTGTGGTGGGCGCTTGCCTTGGGCTGGTGCGCGTGGGCAGGACAGTATCGTCGCCTCGAGGCCGGTCTAGACGTTCGCGTCGGAGGAGCGATCGATGCCGATGCGGCAACGACCCTGGGTGAAACAACTCGGGGAGGGTCGCAGGGCACGATCCATGTGGGACGCCAAATTGCGGGCGGGCTCTTGGTTATTGCCCTGGTTGCGGGCGCAGCTGTTCCACTGACGAACCTTTACGGCCCGTGGTACTCGCGCATCGTTCTGCGTGATGTCGTTCAACCCCCATTGGATGCTCGCCAATATCCTTCGCCTCTGTCTGCTTTCCGCCACTACAACGTGGACCTCAAAGAAGACACATTGATTCACGTGGATGGTTTGCCCGAGGGTGCGCGCGTGCGTATCGGTGTCATGGATAGCTATGACGGCACCACGATGACCATGTTGTCTCCGGGTAGGGGACCGTCAAACGGCTATATCCACGTGGGATCGACTTTGCCCCAGCACAAGCCTGTCGAGGGTAGCTCAAGCGCCCAGATGTCCTTGAAGACCTCGCAGCTTTTGGGGCCGTGGGTCCCCATCGTGGGAACCCCCTCGACTATCGTCTTCAACCAGGACACATCGGCCTCGGGTACTCAAGCAACCGCGCAAGCGACGACTCTTCAGGACGGTCTTTACTACGATGCGTGGGCTAATGCCGCGCTGTCGACCACGAAGAATGTCCAGGGCGGGAACATGGAGTACTCCACGGAGTCGATGATCGTTCCGATCTGGTCTGACGGCCAGCTTTCCGGAACTCACGCCGTGCCCTATACCGGTGGAGACACCAGTGTCCCGGATGAAATTCGTGAGTTCGCAACCCAGAAGTCTGCTGCCGAGCAGGGAGACCTCGCTAAAGCTCGCGCGATCGAACGTCACCTGAAGGAAAAGGGCTTCTACGAGAACGCCGATGATCCCAAGTCCCGCCCGGGTAGCCGCGCGGACCGTTTGACTCGCATGCTCGAGAGCGAGCAGATGATCGGTGACGATGAGCAGTACTCCGTGCTCATGGCCCTCATGCTGCACAGCCTGGGCATGAACGCTCGCGTTGTCATGGGCGCCTACCCGAATGACTCGAAGGGTGGAGACATTGACCTGCGCGGTTCGGATATGCACGCGTGGGTTGAGGTTGAATTCCAAGGTGTCGGCTGGGCGATTTTTGACCCGACACCGCCCAGGGATCAGAAGCCGATTACAGAGGAAACTCGTCCTCGCTCAGTCCCGCGTCCCCAGGTGCTCCAACCCCCGGAGCCTCCCGAAGAACCGGCAGATCTTCCGCCTTCGACGTCGGACCGTGGTTCGGATTCGAATGATGATTCTCGTTTGAAGATTCCGTGGGGAGCTATTGCAACCGGTGGCGGTGTTCTTGCCTTGCTGACGGTTCCGTTGCTTGCCATTCTTGTGGCAAAGAGTCGTCGCCGTAAGAAGCGTCGCGGGGCTGTGCCTTCTCGTGCGCTTACGGGTTCGTGGGATGAGGTCGTTGATCTTGCGCGCGATGCGGGCGTTGTCGTTCCCACGGATATGACTCGCCAGGAGGCCGCGTGGATGCTCACCTCTTCGCCTTTGTGGCCGGCGAGTGCCGCGAAGCCTGGATCGATGTCGAACGCGCAGTGGTATCAGTTTGGTGAGGAATTGCCCAGACCAGTACGCGTTGCGCGCGCGGCCGATACCGCGGACTTCTCCGGTGACGAGGCCCTCGCACAGCAGGCCGATGAATCGTGGCAGATCGTTGACGAACTCAGCAGTGAGCTGAAATCGAATGCGTCGCGTTGGACCAGGATTCGTCGTGCCCTATCTGTGACCTCTTTGAGCGCACGCTACCGCCAAAAGCATGGAGCATCTCCGCTTGGTGTGCTTCGTCGACGCCTCCGCCATCCTTTTAGAGGACACCAGTCATGACGCCTTCGGTTCCAGCACGTCGCCTTCCTCCTCCCGAACTGCCCGGTCACACGTGGCTGCGTTCGCTTGGTTCGGGTGGTTTCGCGGACGTGCACCTGTATCGCCAAGAACAGCCTGCGCGTGAAGTTGCCGTGAAGGTTGCGCGCTCGGTGGGCGATCAGGTGGAGTATGCGCAGATTCGCCACGAGGCCGATGTGATGACCTCCATCGCCGGCCATCCCGCCGTGGTGGAGTTGTATTCCATTGGAACCTCTCCGGATGGGCGTCCCTATCTGGAGATGGAGTTTTGCCCGGTAGCAAATGTGGCCGAGCAGGTGCGCCGAATGCCCTTGGCCGTGGATCGCGCGCTCGACGTCGTGATCAGGCTGTGCGGCGGCGTCGAAATGCTGCACCGCAATGGCTATGTTCATCGCGATATCAAGCCTGCGAACGTTATGTTCGATTCCTACTCCTACCCGGTGCTGGGCGACTTTGGTGTTGCTGCTCGCATCGGTGCTCTGGAGAAAGGAAGCTTGGATGGGTTTTCTGTTCTTTGGGCGCCTCCGGAACAGCACAATCGTTCGACTCATGCGCATCCGACCCAGGACGTGTGGGCGCTCGCAACGACGCTGTGGACTTTCCTCAGCGGTCGTAGTCCTTTCGAGGACCCGGTTGGTGACAATAGTGCCGCTTCTGTTGCTGCCCGCGTGTACGAGGGGCGAATTCGTGGTCTTTCGCGCCCCGATGCCCCCAAGGAACTCGAGCGGGTCCTGCGCCACGCGATGCAATTGGATCCTCGAAAGCGAACCTCTTCTGCCGCCGAGTTAGGCCGTCAGCTCCAGGAAATCCAGACGCTCATGGGACGTCCTGTGACGAAGATGGAGTTGCGCGATGGAAATGCGCTCTCCAGTTTTGGTGGGCAGGCTGCATCGGGGTCTTCGTCGGACTCTTCTGCGTCATGGAATGCGGACCAGTCGGATCAATTTTCTGGGGGAGCCGTTCAAGACGAGGCAACGCGTCTTCGTGCGATGCCATCGATTGACGCGGAGCGTACGCGCCTGCGTCCGTCGTCTGTGGATCTTCGCCCCTCCTCGGCTCCCGATTATTCCTTTACTTCGCCCGCGCCTACCGGGGGCGGGTTCGGCGGTGATGTTCCTGCCAGCCCAGCCTCGGCCTCGGGGATCAATGCAGCTCAGGAGGGTGCTTCAGGTGCGGCGCCAACGCAAGCCGGCGCTACCGAACTTGGGGATCCTTCCGCGGCTAATCCGCAGATGGGTCAGGTGCCTGCAGCTGAGGGAGGGGCAAGTGAGGCGTTTGGGGCGGGCTATGCGCCTGCGCCGGACTCGTGGCGAGCTCCAGGGCACACGACCGAGAACACTTTCGATACCTCGCATCCCTTGGGATATCTGCCAGATGGTCGATCTTCGGGCCCGAAGAGAATCATCGCGATCGTTGCGCTTGTTGTCCTGGGAATGGTTGTTTTAGGCGCGGTTATTGTCGCAATGCTGACGGGTGGCGGGAAGATCGTCGGTGTCGGCGATACGACCCCGACTCCCTCCGCAAGCGTAACGACAAGCGCTCAAGGAGAAGATCCTGTTTCGGTTCCTCCGCCGGCGGTCGAGCAGCTCGTTGCCCGCGTGAATGGGGACAACATTCAGTGGAGTTGGACGGATCCCGCGGCTGCTTCCTCTTCGGCTGGCCGCAGGCGCTACGTGTACACGGTGAGTAAGCCCGGCCAAGATGATGTCGTTGCGGATACTCGTCAGAATGCGGTTTCCGTGAAGACCGTTCCCGGTGACGTGTGCATCGAGGTTGTTTCGGTCGCTGAAAATGGCCGTTCCTCGCAGCCGACGAAGGCTTGCGTGAAGATCGGGGACAATGGGCAGCTGATCGAGCAGCCCACTCCGAGCCAAAGCGGACAAACGAGCGCTCAACCGAGCACTCCAGCTCCCACACAATCCAGCGCTCACTAGGCGGGCGGGAGGGCGAGCGGGGACGTTGGGAAAACGGCCGGACCTTCGCGAAGAGTGGAGCGCCCGTCGCCTACCCGCTCGCCCTACTCGTCTTTCGCGCGGAGGCGGCGGATCAGCAGGACTGCAATGACAATTGTTAGTCCCGCACCGGAAATTCCAAGCGCCCACAGCCTGCGCGGAGTCGTCGTATCAACGGGGAGATCCGGTTTAACTATGACCGGGTTCGCGGTTTTTTGGATCGGCGGGTAGATAGGGTTTTGGGGCCCGGGCATGGTTCCGTCGTTGACAAAATTGAGCGCATTGAAGGGTGCGACGATGCCCCATCCTTCCTCAGCGGTGCGCTGCGAAGGCGAGCTGCGCAAGGCGGTTGCGAGGAGCCGGTACTTCCACTGGTCTGGTGTTTCATCGGGATAGCGCGCTGCGATCAGTGCCGCGATTGCGCCCATGTATCCCGTTGCGTACGAGGTTGACGCACCTTGGGTGGCGAACATACAGTCGCCGTTCGCAAAGAAAGTGGTTGCGATCTGCGCACCGGGAGCTGCGATTTCTACGTGCGTTCCGTGGACGACAGACTGACTGGGGTTACCTTGTGCATCAACGGCGGTCACGGACAGGGCCTCGGGGTATCCCGCGGGGAAGCGGACCGCTGTGTCTTGCGAACCCGAGTTTGCATTCTGTTCGACGTTTCCAGCCGAGGCGACCACCAGCGCTCCCTTGGAGTGCGCGTATTGGGTGGCTGTGCGCAGGGCGATATCGTCAGAGGTCAAGGATTGCGGGACAACGATCACGCGAATTCCCTGATCCGCAGCCCAACGAATACCGTCGGCTGTTCGCGCAGCTGTCGGCCCCTTGCCCGCGCGCTTGGCGTCTTCGCTGGAGTCGACGTAGACGCGCACGGGGACGATCGTGGATTGCGGGGCAAAACCGACGACGCCCGATCCTGAGACTTCTCGCGCGGCAATTTGTCCGGCGATTGCGGTCCCGTGCCCGGAGGAGTCCTTTCGTCCGTCGCCGGATTCGACGAGGTCGACGCCGGGTTCTACCGCATCTTTAAAGTGTGCGTTGCTCGCAGCGACTCCGGAATCAACCAGTGCAACGCGAACGTTCCCACGGGAGAGTTCCAGTGCTTCCTTCATTCCGAGCAAGGAATACGCGGAGGGAGCTTGGGCGAGCCACTTGTCGACGCCGATTTGGCAGGGTTCTTCCGGTGCCTTCGAGGGCCCGTTTCCTGCCTTGGGCTGTGAGTGCTCGTTTTCGGAGGCGCTCTGAGTGCTTTCCGGTGTCGGAGTGTCAGCGTTGGCAGCGGGGATTGCTGCGCCTGCAAAGAGGGCAAGCACAGCGCAGGATCCGAGGAGAGCCTTTTTGACGCGTGTCACTGAGCACCCACCGTTTCCCATGCGGCACTCGAGGTGAGTTCTTGCCCTTCGGGGATCAGTGCGAGCCATGCTGCAGGTAGGGGAGAGACTGCGTTTTCGGGTAGCCCGAGTCGCGCCAGCGAATCGGCCGGGTTTGATCCCAGCCCGTGTGCCTTCCCCAGATCAGAGACGAAGATGACCGGTCCTGCCGCGCCGCCAGATGAGGCTCGAACCAGGGCGCCGGAACCACCGCGAACGTTGATATCGCGCGGCTTGAGTTGGGCCATTTGGGTGGTCGAGAGGGACATGAGCTTCGTCGAGGCCTGAGAATGGTTGATGGTCAACTGCGCGCAGGGCAGCTCATCGCCGCCGAGGACCTCGCCAACTTGCGTGGGCCAGTCGGCGGGAATGATTCCCTGGGTGGACACGGTCAGCGATGCGAGCTCTGAGAGGTCGATCATGAGGTTTTGCGGGCTTCCGCGATCTGCCCACGAGGCCTGGTAAAGCTTGTAGGAGAAGTCCGTGAGCGGGGTGATCGTTCCGTCGCCGGTGATGACGTAGCGCCTGGGCGTGCCTGATTCATCAACTTCGATCAGTGTTCCGACCTGTGCGGCCGTGATTCGTGATGACATTCCCGATACGGGGCGGCCCAAGTTGGGGATGTTGAGCGGGGCCAATGTTGACCCTTCGGTGAACAAACTCAACCAGCTTGCACTGACCGGGGTGACGTTACGCCCCGACAGGTCCAGGACGTTAATAATGGCTTGAGATCGCGCAGGATCGATGGGGTAGCGGACGCCGCCCGAGACCAGGTAGAGCCGGCCTTCGTTTGATACCAGTGCGGTGTTGGCGTTTTGGAGTCCATCGGGGTTACCAGCGACCCAAGTTTTCATACCTGAGGACGAGGCACAGGACGTCCACTCGTAGGAATGAAGCTGGGAGGCTGCGGGGATATCGTCGGGGACATCACTCAGCCCGATCGCACTCCCGCGCGGAATACCTTCAAGTGAGGAGGTCGCGACCGACGAGGTCACCATCTTGCCGTTTTCACTGAGAAGCTTCGCGGAAGTGACATTGGAAATCGGGCGCAGGGTGCCTTCGATGGAGTAGTAGCGTGCGCCTTCGCCCTTAGTGATGATCAGGTGTGAGTTCTCCCAGCCTGATGGCAATGTCGGCATGAAGCGTCCAATTGCCACTGCGATTAAGACGACGACAGCGGCTATGGATGCTCCAACGATGAGCGGGCGAGTGGTCGATTTTGATTCGAGTTCCTTGCCTCCCGGAGTGCCCGAAGTGAAGGCGGTGACCAACCTGCGGCGGTTGAATCGCTGGGCTTCGAGGATGTCCTTATTAGATGGCATCAGAGCACTCCCCACACCAAAGTTGCGATCGGCACCAGTGCAAGCATGCTGACAAGAGAAAGGGCGTCAGCGATTCGAGTGACCCATGGGCGCATCTTGGGATCAATAACGGTCAGTGCCAGGACCAAGCCGGTTGCGACGAAGAGAAGCAAAACGACGGGAATGAGCGCCTGAGGCATCAAGACTGCGCTTCCGATTGCGCCGCTGAGGATCAGGATGATTCCCAGAAGTGCGCCGATAAGAACTTCGGTGCGCGAACGCAGTGAGCGCGTTGAGAGCAAGAGCGCGACGCCAGCACAGATTAGGAGGAGCAGCGAATAGCGTGTATCGAGGAGGAGCGGGATACAGATCAGGCTTCCCAGTGAAGCACCAGTTTTGAGGGAAACGGTCAGAATATAACCCTCGTGAACCTTGTGGACGACCTCGTAGGGATCGATGGTTTCTTGGATTCCTGTCACGCGCACAGGAATTCTGGCCATGGCAAACCAGGGTGCGATCAAAATAAGCACTATTAATAAGGTATAGACCGCACTTGCTGCGCGTTGCGTGGAAAGGTGTGCAAAGCCAGTCAATAGACCAATTGCTGTGGCCGAGAAACCGTAGGTGAGCGGTGCCGTGATGGATCCGCGCAGAGCTTTCGGGAGGACGACAAGGAGTACTGAGGCGCTCAGCATCGCTGCAATTCCAAAGCCTGCAAGGGGAAGACCTGACCAAGAGCCGGGAATTGCGCTCATGACAGCTGCGCCCGCGAGGATCGGAATTGAGTGGGCAAGAGATAGGGGTGCGAGGCGCGAAGAGCTACGAGCGATGACTGCGCAGGCGAGGGAAGCGAGGACTGCGCCAGATAATCCGACGATGAGTCCCATGGTGCTTCCGCGGCCGCCTGTGAAGATGAGGACGGCTGCCGTGAGGACTAAAAGCGCAGAAGCATGTGTGCTAAGATCGACCGAATTGTCAGAATTCCACGGAGCCTGATCATTTTCGACCGCGGTTCCCACCGCTTCCACCAGGTCGTCATAGCGCAAATCCTGTGTGCTGTCGCCAATTTTCGACAGAATCAGAACGGATCCTGCCTGGATTCCCTGATTGATCAGAGTCTGGCTTTGGTCGAGGACCTTGCCCTGAGAATTCGTAATTCGGTAGCCCTGAGAGGCAGAACTCGCAGATAATTGTGTGATTTGCGACACAATATTTGGGGCAAATTCTGCCAGTGCAACGTTGGTCGGCACCGACATGTCGACGGTGTTCTCACCCATGCGAATGCTAACGGGCATAAGGGCTGGAGGCCTGGATGCGGTAGTGCTTGCCATGAGGTTCCTTTGCTCAATAGTGCTGTCTTAAGCCTAGCTGGTTTCATGAAACCTGTATTTGCATTCCCAGATCGCTTCGATAATGTAATACCCGACATCGAGATTGTGCCCTCCGTTACAGGGTCTCAATCGCATAGAGAACTTCGGGGGAACCCGAACAACAATTAGGAGGGTGAACTGTGAGCGGTGCAAATATTTCTGCCGAACAAGCGAGCTATGATGCAATTCGCACGGCAGTCCGTAACCTGCAGACCCATCTGCAGACGCTGAACGCAAAGGTGAAGGCCGAGGTCGCTACCGCTACCGGTGGATGGCAGGGTGGCGCTTCGCAGGCGTTCAACTCGGTCATGGAACAGTGGGATGCTGGCTCGGCTAAGGCCACTCAGGCTCTGACTGACTTTGATAGTGCGCTTGCCTCCGTTGGTGGCAAGGTCACTCAGAACGAATTGGAGGCACAGGCTGCTGTTAACCGCGCCGGTGCCGCCATGTTGAACTAGTAGAGAGATTGGATGAGGAAATGAACGGTGGAGATTTTCGCGTAAGCCCTCAGGTGCTCCAGCAGGTGTCGGCTGAAATGCGTTCGCAGGCAGCCGATCTGCTCAACCGACTCGGAGAGTTCGACAGGGATGTTGCGGCTCGTAGCGCCACTTGGGAAGGTGCTGCTAAGGAGTCCTACACCCAGAAGCAGGGTCAGTGGAACGACGGCATGAACCAGATGCAGGCGGCTCTCGAGGCCTTTGCGCGCTTGGTGGATCAGCTCGCTGGCAACTACGTTACGACTGACCAGCAGGGTGAAGCGACCTTCAACGGCCTGGGAATTGGTCGCTGAGTCTTCTTCGACGCATTGCGCATAAGAAGCATGCATATGACTGTGGGTGAGCATTTCACATGCTCACCCACAGTCATACACTCAACAACTTGATCAGTCGAAGTGGACTGATCGTTCTATTCGCTTCCTTCTTCGAAGGGTTCACGATGACCGTCATCAACGTTGTAGCCGGGGAATACGGATCGACAGCGGTCACTCTGTCGCAGGTTTCGAGTGAGCTGCAGGGTGCAAAGATCGACGACCTATCCGAGACTGTCCAAGAATCGATGAATGGCGCTCAGTCGATTTCGACAGCGGGCACCGTGGAATCTCGCTACACGTCTCTCCTTCAGACTCATTCCACGGCCCTGAGCGAACTAGCCAGCGCTGCGCGCAGCGCTGGAGTGAATCTTGATCTGACCGAGGCGCAGAATACGGCGGCTGTCAATAGCCAGGGGCAGGCGGTACCTGGTGGCGCGAATGTAGGCTCTGCGGCCTCGTCAGTGGCGGCGCAAAAGGCAACCGCGCTCAATGGCCCAGCCCGCGGTCCTCTGCGCTCGGGATACGCCATGCCGACGCTGCCGACGGCTACCGGAGGGGCGCAGGTGGATACGCCCGTCTACCGGCCAGGCCAGGGGATGCCTCCCTACGCGCCGAGCCCTACCGACTATCCGGAGGGGGACGGTTTCGTTTCGCTCCCCACACCACCCAAGACTCCCGTAATGGCGTAATTCAGGCGTAGTGAAGGACTAACAATGTCGTTAACGTGGGGCCAGATTCAGACCTGGAGTTCCGCCGGTTTGTCCACCTATGCGGGGACGGTTGGCGCTAGGCGAGATACTGTCGTGAAGCAGGCTGATGCTCTTCAGGCGCACATGACTTCCTTCAAGGGTGAGGGAGCGACGGCGGATGCGCTGCGTGCGAAGATGGGCGTTGCTCACAAGGAGCTCACGACGCTCGCCGATGACCTTCTAGAAATCCAAGAGGCCGTCAAAGTTGCAATGGGTGATGTTTCCCAGGTTGAGAACGCGGTCAAGGCGGCGCAGCAACAGGCGTCCTCGACGCAGTGCACGATTTCCGCGGCTGGGATAGCGACATGTACTGCCGCTGGGAACTCAATGAGCCAGTACACGCGGCAAAGCATCGAATTTTCGGTTAATCGATTGGTGGGTCAGGCGGTTGACTTGGCCAATACTGCTGACACGACGTTGAACGCTCGGTTGAAAACCGTCGGGACGCAGGGGAGTACCGCGAAATCGACCTCGACGCAGACGCATGATCTTTCGGACGAAGAACAGAAGAAGTTCAAGAAGATGACGCCGGAGGAGCGCGCGAAGTATTGGTCGCAGCAATCTGAGGCGCAGAAACAGCATCTGTGCGATAAGTACCCGGATCTGATCGGTAACGCTGACGGCGTTGAGGGCTGGGCAAGGGATCGCGCGAACAGGAATCGTCTCCCGAAACTGAAGCAGGAAGCAAAGGACAATGTCTCCACGTACACGGAGCTCCTGAAAAGCCCGTGGATTGATAGCAATACCCGTGCGTACTATCTGAGTGAGCTGGATAAGGCAGAGAAGGCTGTGAAAGCTTACGAGGCCGTGGAAGAGCAGCTTGACAAGGGCATTAGCCTTGAGGACTACCAGCACGGGAAGAAGGGGGATCCTGTATCGCTCCTAACTCTTCAAAACGATGGTGCGCGAGTCAAAGCCGCGATGGGTCAAGGCGACGTTGATCATGCGAAGAACGTGGCGACTTTTGTCCCCGGTATCGGCACGACAGTCGAAGGCAGCATGGGTGACTACATGCGACAAACCAAAAACCTCCGTAGCGCTGCGATGGCTCAGGGGAACCTGTCTGCGCGTGATGTCGCGACTGTTGCCTGGCTGGGCTATGACGCCCCGGGTAAGGCTGATTTGAATCAGCCTCAGAATATTCCGGGGATCATTTCCCCCTTCCTCGCGCAGTCGGGTTCGGACCGTTTGGCTGGTTTCATGAACGGTATGCAGGCGTCGCGTGACTATGGCGCGGGCGATGCACACATGACTCTTGTCGGGCATTCCTATGGCTCGAGTACCTCTGGCATGGCGGCAACAAAGGTCAAGTACGGCGTGATCGATGACCTGGTGCTGTGTGGCTCGCCTGGTATGGGGACTTACGATGCGAAAAACTACCACGTTGATCAAAATCATCTGTGGGTCTCGGGCGTCCCGAAGGGCGATAGTGTCCAGGGTATGGGGGCAATCAGAGGCGGAATTGTCGGTAGCTTGGGCAAGAACCCCATGGACTCTGATTCAGGGTTTACTCACCTCTCGGACGATGCGACAGGCTCGCCGAAATACAACAAGGACGCCCCCGCAAGTAAGCCGTTTAATTTCAACTTTGATAACCACAGCATCTATTTGGAAGATGGCACCGAAACGCTACAGGATATCGGTCGCGTCGCTGCAGGGGTGAAGCGCTGATGCGCGCGCTGTGGCGGCCTGTGCTGGGGGCAGTGTGTGTGGTGGCCCTCGCAGCATGTTCGCCCTTCCTTAAGGGCCCCCAGAGTACGACTACGCAATCGGCGTCACCATCAGAGAGCGGAAAGGCAACAAGCATGGTCTATTGGGATGGAAGCCTCCCCCTGGAGCAGCGTCAGTCCATTCAGGCGTTTCAGCGTGATGAGGAACCGAAGATTCTTGAGTTCCGTCGTCGCCTTGCCGAGGCCGGTGGCGGAGGTGCGTGGGAAGCGCGCAGTTTTGGGTCCGCGATCAATAAGGAAACTGACCAATCCTCAGGCCACGAGCAGCCGGCCTGGGAGCTTGTGGGGCAAGATGTTGCCGGTCCTTATGTTCCCGTTCCTGAGGTTGAGAGGATCGGGCGCGAGGTCTTGTCTGAAACCTACTCTGATTATGAGTTGGGGTCAGACAAGGGTGGTGTGCGCCAGCTGTCGTGGAGTGACCCGGTCAATGGTGGCTTCTTGTATGTGACTGTTCATGAGGGGAAAGTGACCTTGATGCGCTATCAGACGGGTTTGCGTCCCTCGGATGGGACGACGGAGAATCCGCGTGATTTCATCACGGGGCGCGTCGATATCGACATCCCGGAAGACTGATCAATTTTCTTGGCAATGTTGAACCATCTGTTCAGCAATGCTAGTGTGATCGGTGCAACAAATGTGTTGTGCTGGTAAAGAGAATCCAGTCGATACATAAATGAATTCAATATTTTCAGTCAAGGCTGACTGGTTTTTACTAGTGCTGTTTCTTATGGGAGGTTGCGCGATGGCCGTTATTAATTGCGTTTCAGCGGAGTATGACTCCGCATCACAAGATCTCAATAATGTGGCGTCTGAGCTTCAGTCGGCACAGATTAATGATTTTTCTGAGGCTGTCGAGACTGCAATGCGAGGGGCGCGGGCAATTAAGGGTGCCTCCACGACTGAGGATTGTTTTAGATCTCTTCTTGTCGCCCACTCGAAGGCACTCTACGAACTTGCCAGCGCAGCGAAGGCAGCAGGAGTGAATTTGCAACTTACCGAGCAGCAGAACGCCCAGGCTGTAGGGAATAGTCGAAGCGTCGTTGTCAGTGGTAGCTCGAGTCATCGAACCGCCCAAGTTTTTGCAGTCGCCTGAGGTTTGGGAAGAAGAAACGAAATGCCTACGTGGTCAGATATTCAACTGTGGAATTCTGAAGCGCTATCGAGCTATGCCGAAACGCTGAATTCGAGGAAGCAAACAATCGATCAGCAAGTTGCAACGCTTGAGAATCGCCAAAATAGCTTTCAAGGTGAGGGGCAAACTGCAGATGCACTGCGCTCGGCAATGGGGACTGCTCATGCAGCGTTGCGTGGAATCTCAGAGCAGATGGAAGGGGTAAGGAACGCGATCACCAAGGCTGCCAGTAGTGTTCAGGGGGTTGAAAAACTCGTGAGCGCAGCGCTTTCCGCTGCATCGGCGCGTCACTGCTACATAACCGATACCGGAACGGTTGGCGCCTATCGCCCGTATCAGACCGATCTTCCAGACAAGTCGTCTGAAGTCGTTCCTTTAGTTCGGCGGGCGCTTGCAGAAGCAGAGAAGGTTGATGATGCATTCTACGCACTTTTAACAACGACGGGGTTGAACGTCTCTTCAGCGAAGTATTCGAACAAGGGTGTCCATGCTCTGACCGCAGCTGAGCAAGAGACTTTCAAGAACATGCCGACGGAAGAGCGGGCGAAGTATTGGTCGCAACAGTCTCCAGAACAAAAGAGATATCTTTGCGACACCTACCCTGACCTCATCGGTAATGCTGACGGTGTTGAGGCATGGGCGCGCGACCGCGCGAATCGGCTCCGGCTACCAAAACTCAAGCAAGCAGCACAGAATGAGCTCGACAGCGTAAATAAAGAATTAAACGCGGGCCGCGCAAATGCCATTAGAACAAGAGCACTTGAAGCGCGCAAGGAAGAACTTGAGGCGCAAGTGGCCTCATACAAGGAGATTGAACGTCAGCTGAATGATAAGGGTCGAATTCGTCTCGAAGACTACCAGCATGGCGCGAAGGGAGAACCCTTCTCGTTGCTCACTCTCCAAGTAGACGATGGGCGTGTAGTGGCCGCAGTCGCTCGTGGCGATGTCGACCATGCGAAGAACGTTGCCACTATTGTTCCGGGTATCTCGACAACAGTAAATGGGAAGCTCGGCGGTGAAATTAGCCGCGCCGGGGTTATTCGGGATGCCGCGGTCGCCGAGGGCAACCTTGCGACAAAGGATGTAGCGGTTGTTTCTTGGCTGGGCTACAAAGCACCTCCCGGCCTTTCTCTTGACATGGAGGGCAACCTTGATATCGCTACTCCCGATCTCGCGCGAAAAGGCGCTGTTAAGCTCGCTGGATTTGAAACTGGATTAGCCGCCTCGCGCAGGTACGGTGCCGGAGATGCGAATATCACGTTGATTGGGCACTCCTACGGCTCGGTTGTTTCAGGAATGGCCACAACGATGACTCGAGATGGGGACGTCGATAATGTGATTTTGTGTGGCTCCCCTGGAATGGGAACCGATGATCCCTCAGAGATACACGTTCCCAGGGATCACCGATTCGTTTCTGGTATTCCAACGGGTGACTTTGTCCAGGGAGCTGGTGAAGACAAAGGTGTCCCGGCAGCTGCGGTACTCATGCCAATTGTGGGTTCAGTGCTCGAGATTGGGCACCTTGGAATGAATCCGATGGATCATGAATCTGGTTTTACGCATATTTCAGGCGATGCAACCGGCTGTAAAGACTATGATGCATGGGCTGGGCCCAGCTCGATTGATCCAGAAACGACCAATCACAGCAATTATATTTGCAGAGGCACTGAAATTAGTCGCGACATGGGTCGCATTGTTGCGGGTGGATATCCGCGCGCATATCCGCGCGGACTTTATGACGACTACCCGCTGACAAAGCCAACGCGTCCGATTGCCTAGCAAGAATGAGTCATACGGAATGGCAAGCGGCCCCGCGCGGGGCTAAAACCCGAAGCCGTAGGGCCGTTATCGACTAACCGACAGCCTGCGCTCACCCAGCAAGAGCACGGTCCCAACCGGGACCTTGACGCGCTGCCCACGGGGCAGCGGCTGGGTTGAGCCGTCAGGCGCCTGCAACCGCGTGCCATTCGCCGAGAAGGTGTCCTCGATCCACAAGGCCTCACCGTCGGCGGGCGCAACGCGCAGGTGCGTACGCGAAAGCGAACGCGTCGAGTCCGCAATCGCAATGGCCTGCGCGTCCGCAGGAGTCTGCTCGGGAGCGCGCCCCAGAACAATCTGAGCATTCACCTCAATGCGCTGCCCATCATCAACAATGATCGCCAGCGTCGGCGCCGAGGCGAAAGACGGCCTCGGCGCGGCCTGCTGCGGTGCGCTTGCCTGCGGGGTTGGCGCTTGGGGAACCTTCGGCATTGCCGAGGTCCCGCCATGCCGTGCGGGCACAGCGGGCCCCGCTGGCGGGACCGGTTGCTGAACGGGTGCCGAAACAGCAGGAGCAGCCATCGAAACAGGTGCGCCCGTAGGCGCAGGAGCCGCAATCGGTGCTTCCACCGGCGCCCCGGTAGGTGCCGGAGCGGACATAACTACCGGATCTGGCGCAGCCACAGGCGCTACGGGTGGAGCAACCTGGACCGGCGCAGTCGTAGGCGGAGCCATCGGCGCGGGGGAAGACGCAGCAACTGAGCCAGGCACGGCCTCGGGAGAAGCAGAAGGACCAGCCCACTGATGAGCAGGGGAGGCCGCGGCAACTGAGCCAGCCGCGGCCTCGCTTGCCGATGTCTGACGCGAGGCGAAAACAGCCTCAGACGCACCCGAGCGGCTCGCGCGAATATCAAGGTTCCCCATGCCACACACGCGATCAACCCAGGTCTGGCCATCTCGAGCAATAGCCCAGGTCACTACCGGTCCAACGACCGTTGCGTGCAAGAGCAACATGATGAAGCTATGCGCACTCTGCCTGCCCAAGCCCGGCGCGCGGTCAAACTCCATCCCGCGCTCGGTAGCCGTGGGCTGAGTGGAAACAGCAGCGATCTGCATAGCAAAAGCGCCGGGAGTACGCCCCGAACGCGCACGAATAAAAGTCGCGATAATCCACAGCTCGCAGGCAACAATCACAACAACCGGCAAAGAGGGATACACCCACCAGGCCAGGGCCGTGAGCGCCGCAAAACACACCATATCGATCAAGTAAGCAGCCGCAAGCGCGCCACCGCTTGCAGGTGCCGAGTAGCTGCGCGGTGCCGCAGCGGGCGCGGCAAAAGCCCCCGGCTGTCCCGGGAATCCCATGGAAGCACCGAAATCAGGCTGACCAGGATAGCTCGGCTGTCCGGCAAAACCCATCTCGTCCACGCCCCGTGCCTGAGAAACAGGAACCTGAACCGGAGTAATACGAAGCTCGCTCATGATGCCACCTGTCGAATGAGGTCAAAGAGGTCCGCAGCGAAGAAAGAGGCCGGGAAAATAACGGTCAATGAAAGCGCCTGGAAAATATCGGCAAAACGCCCAATCAAAGGCGCGTGGTCCTGCTCGGCGCGCATGCGAGTCCACATGAGCGACACACAGCCCAGCACGACCAAAGCGGCCGCGGCATAGGCATTGCCAACCAGGCCTCGGGACGCGGGAGAAATCAACAGCGTCGCAAGCAAAATCAGCGCGCCCACGCGAGGAACCACGCGCGAGGACGCCCAGCGACGCTCGCGGGGAACCACAACCAAGGCGATCACCGAAGCGCAGACCAACACGAGGCACGCGATCTGCCGCGTCGAATGAATTCCAACCATCGAGTAAATGACTGGCGCGCCAATAAAGATCAAGCCCAAGCCCACGTACTGCACGAGGCGCGTGCGCGAGGTCGCGTCGGTGACCGTGCGGTTCACGCGTCGACCCGTAATACGCGAGGGGGAGGGCACCTCGGGGGAGCGGACAGTCGGCGCCGAAGTCGTCACCAGCGGCATGTCGAGCAGCTGCGTGGCGGGAATCCGCACTGACAGGCTTGGCGAAGCAGTAATCGCACAAACGGCGAAAGCAATAGCAAAGGGAGCAACGCGATGAAGAGGCGCATCAAGGAAAGTCAAAACCGTCGCGCAACCCGTGAGAATCCCCCAGCTCACTGCATGTGCACTGCTCAGGGGAGTACTGCGCCACAGCCACAGGCCAAGCGCCACGCCGGTCGCGCCCCACAGGGGGAAGAGAAGCGCCGCAACCTGCGACATCGTCATGATCTGCGAGGCCTCGGCGTAGATTCGCGCGTTGCCCAGCGCTGGCAGCAGCCCAAGGAAGGAAATCCCCGCGCTCAGCGTCCACGCGCACAGCAGTCCCGCGTTGGTGTGCACGCGGCGCTGGTAGAGCATGACCAAGCACAGCACCAAGGACAAGGCCCCGACCGTGAGCGTTGCCCACCAAGGAAGGGACAACTTCGTCGCAAAACGAGGAGCAATGAGCGCACAGAAGATCAGGAGCGCATCCATTGCACACGCAAGAAGACCGCAGATGGTTAAGACCAGGGAGGGGCGGAACCAGGGATCGGAGGTTCTTTCGATCGCGCGCTGTTCTTGAATCTGGCGCTCGCGGCCCGAAGTGATGGAAATAAGGACGCCTTGGGGGAGATCCGTTCCCAGCACGGCTCCCAAATTTAAAGCGCGACCATCGGCTCCGGTGATCTGAAGACTCGGATCAGTTGAATCGATATCGAGCATCGATAGAAGGCCAGTAACTGTTGTCCCCAAAGGAACAATGAGATCTTGAGTACCCGAAGCGTCGGTGACAGTGACTGCCGCCTGTTTGAGAGCCACGCCCCCTCCTTCACTTCGGTATTACCCGGATTTGGTCGTCAATTCTGTTCAAAAGTCATCATTCAGACTACCCGACGAAACAAGCACCATGCCACGGGCAGCCCAGCTACAAGCTAGGATACATACAGATATGAACAAAAACGGGAGATTGAACTCCAGGAGACTGTATGGCCGTCAATGAAACGGAAGCCCCCGAGCTCCCCAGCGGTGAAATCGCTGTCGAAAAACCGCCCAGCCAAGTTGAGGCCGGGGGAATGGGCTCGATCTTCGCGACCGTCATCCCCATGATGGGCTCGATGGGTGTCATGGTGATCATGGCGCTCACACAAGGGCAGAACACGCGCATGCTCTTAATGGCCGGCGGCATGGTCTTCATGATGCTCTCCATGGTCGGTTTCAACATTTACCGCCAGGTCTCCCAATACCGGAACAAGCTCAACTCCCAGCGCCGCGAATACCTCTCTTACCTCTCCGAGACTCGCACCAGCGTGCGTAACATCGCGGCGAAGCAGCGAATCTTCATGCAGTGGTACCTTCCCGAGCCCGATGCCCTGGTGCTCCTCGCGGAAGAAGGATCGCGCCTGTGGGAACGTGAAGTCGGAGACGAGACGGCAGTTTCGACTCGCGTGGGTACATCCGATCAGGAGCTCGCAATGCGCCTGGTCGAGCCCGACATCCCGCAGATGGCCAACCCCGACGTCGTGTGTCACTCGGCCATGCGCCGCTTCCTCGACGTTCACCACACGGTCGAAAACCTTCCCTTCAGCTTGGATCTTGGCCAGTTCTCCCACGTTGAGGTCGCCGGTGACGCGGAGCTTGCTCGCGGGGAAATCCGCGCACTCTTGTGTCACTTGGCGGTCATGACGCCGGACGCAGCCTTGAAGATCGCGGTGCTCACCAGCCCTGAAAATCTCTCCCAGTGGGAGTGGATGAAGTGGCTTCCCCACATCCGTTCCGCCGAAGTGACCGACGCCCTGGGTGGCGCGCGCATGGTGTGCACGAGCTACGCCGAACTCGAGCAGCTCCTGGGCGAGGAAATGACGACCCGAGGCCACTTCCAGCCTCGAAACGACGCCAGCCCCTGGCCGCACCTCATCGTCGTCACTGACGGCCTAGAACTTCCCCCGGACTCCCACTTGGGCTCCATCGAGGGCTGCGCGGGCGTAACGATCATCAAGGTCCTCACCTCGTGGGGAATGTTCGCCTCTCCCACCGGCGTGCGCCTCCTCCTTCACCCGAGCTCAGACGAGCGCACCCCCATGGAGATCCTGCTCCTGGAAGCCAAGCCTGTGCTTGCCAACGCGGACTTCATGGGAATTCCGCAGGCCGAGGCCGTGGCCCGCCGCCTGACTCGCTTCCTGACCGCCGGCGGTAGGGATGCGGCAACCCCCGTCGGTAAGCCCGATCCCAAGCGTTCCCAAGACCTCATGGAATTGCTCAATATCGGAGATATTCGCGATTTCGATGCCGATCACCAGTGGAAGCGCAGGGTTGGTCGTGACCGCTTGCGCGTGCCTTTCGCGGTGACCCCCGAGGGCATCCCGGTTGTCTTGGACATCAAGGAAGCCGCCCAACAGGGTATGGGCCCCCACGGCCTGCTGATCGGTGCGACCGGTTCAGGTAAGTCCGAAGTGTTGCGTACCTTGGTCTTGGCCCTGGCGCTCACGCACTCTCCCGAACAGCTGAACTTCGTTCTAGTCGACTTCAAGGGTGGCGCGACCTTTGCGGGTATGTCTGATCTGCCCCACGTCTCGGCCATGATTTCGAACCTGGAATCGGAACTGTCCCTGGTTGATCGTATGGAGGACGCTCTCCACGGTGAAATGGTTCGCCGCCAGGAGATCCTGCGCGATGCGGGTAACTACGCCAACGTCACCGATTACGAAGAGGACCGTTTGGCCGGGAAACACAACTATCCCGTGCTTCCTGCACTCTTCATCATCCTCGACGAGTTCTCTGAGCTCTTGACAGCGAAGCCCGACTTCGGCGAACTCTTCGTCGCCATTGGTCGTCTGGGCCGATCCTTGTCGATCCACATTCTGCTGTCCTCACAGCGCCTGGAATCCGGCAAGCTCAAGGGCTTGGATTCGCACCTGTCCTACCGCATTGGTCTGAAGACCTTCTCCGCCTCTGAATCTCGAGAAGTCCTGGGCGTGACGGACGCCTACGACCTTCCTCCCTACCCGGGTTCGGGCTTCCTCCAGCCGGGCACGGATCAGCTGATCCGTTTCCGCGCCTCCTACGTCGCAGCCCCGCCGCCGCCTCGTAGCGTACTGCCCAGCGCGCAGGCCGAAACCGCGCGTATCCGCCTGCTGCCTTTCTCTCTGGGAGAGGTGCTGGACGAGACTCCCGAGGATGACGTTCCCGAGGGCGGCCTCGTGGCCCCCGGCGACGAGCGCTGGGAGGGCATGACGGAAATCGACATCGCGGTGGCGCGCATGAAGGGTAAGGGAATGCCCGCCCACCAGGTGTGGCTCCCACCTTTGGATGTCCCCGAGACCATGGATTCGCTCATGCCGGACCTGGCCGTGGATCCCGAGCTCGGTCTCATTTCGCACGAATGGCGCGCGAAGGGACCACTGCACATTCCGCTCGGTATTGTCGACCTTCCCCACGAGCAACGCCGCGAGACCCTGGAATACGACTTCTCCGGGGCCGGCGGTCACATGTCGATCCTCGGTGGTCCGCTTTCAGGTAAGTCGACCGCCTTGCGTTCTGTGGTCATGGCACTGTCCTTGACGCACACGCCGAAGGAAGTGCAATTCTTCGTCATCGATTTCTCGGGTACTTTCGCGGCTTTTGAGGGCGCAGCCCACATCGCGGGCGTTGCTTCCCGAGATGACGAGGACATCTTGAACCGTATGGTCTCTGAAATTGAGGGCATCATCGAGGACCGCGCCGCCTACTTCCGTGCGAACCGTATCGACTCTATGGCGACCTATCGTCGAGGCCGCGCACAGGGACGCTTCGACGATGGCTATGGCGATATCTTCCTTGTTGTCGACGGCTGGGGAACATTGCGAAGCGATTTCTCGGACGCAGAAGACCGTATCCGTCTGATGGCCGAACGCGCGCTCTCTTTTGGTGTTCACTTCATTGCCACGGCACTGCGCAAGATGGACTTCCGTATCCAGATGCAGGATATCTTCGGCTCTCGCATGGAGCTGCGTATGGGTGATCCTTCGGATTCTGAGTTCCGTCGCGAGATTGGTAGCAAGGTCCCCGAAGGGCGTCCGGGGCGTGGTTTGTCTATGACCGGTCACCAGATGCTGGTTGCCCTCCCGCGTGCTGATGGCGATCATGATCCGGCCACGATCGGTGAGGGCGTCGAAAAGACGCTTGTGCGCATTGCTTCTGCGACCGAACCTGGCCCGCGTCTGCGTTTGCTCCCCGAGAAGATCACCGTTTCTCAGATCGAGGCAACTCACGGCAAGCAGCAGAAGATTGTTCTTGGTTTGGAAGAACGCCGCTTGAGCCCGTGGACTTTCGATCCGGAAAACGAATCGCACATGTATGTCTACGGTGACGCGAAGTGTGGAAAGACCGCGTTCTTGCGCAACCTGGGCAACCAGGTGCTGGCAAAGCCAGGTTCGCGTCGTGCCATGTTGGTTGTCGTTGATGTGCGACGCTCCCTGCTGGGCGAGTGGGATGAATCGGATATGCCGATGTACATCACCAACCGTGATGAAATCCAGGGAAGCATGGAGGCAGTTGCCGAACAGCTGCGTATGCGTCTTCCGGGACCGGACGTGACCCCCGAGCAGTTGCGTAAGCGCAATTGGTGGAAGGGGGCCGAGGCCTGGGTTCTGGTTGATGATTACGACCTGATTTCCACCGGTGGTTTGAGTGGTTCACCTTTGGCTCCGCTTCAGCCTCTGTTGTCGCAGGCTCAAGATATTGGTTTCCACTTGGTGATTACCCGCCGTATGGGTGGTGCCTCGCGTGCGTCCTATGAGCAGATTTTGCAGTCCCTGTCCGAGTTGTCGGCAACCGGCATCATGATGTCGGGTAATCCTTCCGAGGGCATGGTGATTGGCCGTGAACGTCCGCGTATTCTTCCCAAGGGTCGAGGCCTGGTTGTCTCACGTGATCAAGGAACCTTCTTGGCGCAGATGGCCTGGTCAGAGTCGCGGGTGAAGTAGATGGGGATGCGGTCATCCGAGCCGCATCGAGTCTTGAAGCGTGAAACTCTCAGGGAGTTTGATGTTTGAGATGGTAACTTGTCGGCTGGTAACTTCCCTGACCAGGCTAGGTTCGTGCGTATCGCGTGCTGGTATTGCCGGTCACAACGGAAAGAATTGAACTGTGGCAGATAAGATCACTTTCGATCGCAACGCGATGGGGATCCTCGAGAAGAAACAGTGGCAGGACGCTGAGTCACTCGGACGAATTGGGGCGTCAACCAAACGTATCTCAGCCGACCAGGTCGCGGAGCCTCTTCCAGGACCTGGAGGTCCTGGCCCGCAGGATTTGATCTCTGCAGTGAAGGACTTCAATGAGGCGATGTCCATGGTCATCTATGAGTATTCAGATGCTGCGTCGAACTTAGGATCGGCGACAGCTGGTGCGTCGGCGAACTTTGATGACACTGAGGGTTACAACCGTGAACGTGCGGCTCAGCTGGGAGTGGAGTGGGAAAAATGAGTGCTGATCTTCGATCTGGTGCGGAGGCCCTTGAGTCGCCCAAGCCCGTTACTGGAGCATCCGAAGTTGCTTCGCATTGGAAAGCTATCGGTTCGGCGATCGGCCAGACACAGGCTGCTCAGCATTCCTCGGTTCCTGCTGAATCTTGGACGGGAGTGGCCGCGGATGCGGCATCTGCTGAAATTCAAGCATTGGGCGGAAAGCTTTCGGATCTTTCGGGCAAATTTGCTACTCCTGCAAGTGCGCTCACCACTTGGGAAGAACGTAATAGCCAGGGGATCAAAACCGTCGAGGGCCTTCAAACGCAGTGGGATGAAGCGATTGCTGCTTACAAGAAGACAATCTCCGAAATCAATGACCGAGCCGCGACGGATAAGGAATATAATCCGGCTTCGGATCGCCAAGCTGCCGAGAGCACCTTGGCCTCTGCTCAGGCGCCTCTGAAGAAGTCTTACGACAAAGAGATCCACGATCTCAGTGCAGCTGCGAGTACCGCTGCAAGTCAAATACGAGGGACGTCAGCTGGCATCATTTCGCCAGAGGCCGTGAAGGGTGGTCGTACCGCAGTCGGAGTTGAACTTTTCGGTTCGGATATGCCCATTTCTGATGGCGCTGCTGAGTGGGATTATGCGCGTGAAGTTGGCCCTGAAATGCTGAAGGATATTGAGAAGGCGGCAAACTCAGAAGAGTATCTGACTGAAGACCAAGTAAAGAAACTTCAGAAAAAATGGGGTAAGGATCTTCAAAACCCATTCTGTGTTCAGGCGATGTCAGACGCATATCGCGAAAAGCACGGTGGTAAGGGCGAGTTCTCTGAAGTGCTCAATAAGCTTGTCATCAATGTGTCGGGTGAACCCGGCCCCGGGCATGAGTCTGAATATACGACGCGAAATTCGTTGATAAAGGATATTGGGACTGCAATGGTCCTGTCGACTGGCGGTGTGAACGCTTCTGACTCTGAGAACATTGGACGTAGCGAGACCTATGCTCAGATGAGAGACCATCTGTTTGGACAAGATGGTAAAACAAGCATCTCCACGATGGAGAAAACAAATATCAAGAGCTTCGAGGCGACGGGCGAGCAGGAATTTCCTCGAAACCCATCTGGTAGTGGTCCCACGATGCAGGGATATCAGATTTTTACTCAAGCAACGACTTATGCCGGAGCTAAAAACCCTGATCTGGCATTTGGCCAAGCAATCTACGAAGGTGGAGACAAGTCTTTCGCGTCGAAGCTCGTTCAATATGATCACGATTATCGAGCAGGGACCACCCAGGGAAAAAATTCCCAGTGGTACGAGAATTTAGTCTACTACACGGCTGCGGATGAGGCTGCATTTGAACAATGTAAAGATCCGCTTCAATCGCTGTATGTGTTGTCGGATACTCCGGATAGCTTGCAGTATTCGAATTTCGCTTCGGAGCATCAGGCGCTTGCTAAAGCCGAGCAGGGGCGTTTAAGCGCATTACGTGGTTTCTTGACTCAAGATACGCCGTTTGAGTTGGATGGAGACTGGGACCATGATGGCAAAGATAAGCCAGAGAAAATTCCTATGGTCCGCTATCTGACAGGAAGCCGCAATTATGGCGATAGCGGGTATGAGGGCTTCATTGATCATGGCGACGCATTTGGCACGATGATCGAAGACGCTACCCACCCATTGAGCGATGCTGAGAAGGGGCTTCTGGGTGACGACTGGAAGAAGGCGTCGAATCAACAGGCGAGTGTCGTCGGCAACTTCACTGCGGGATATCAAGATGGTCTTGATGGTGACGAGGGTAAGAAAGATGGAGCCCAGAGTCGCTTTGGTTCAGCGAATTCGATGCTTCGTTCGCACGCCGGCATGATCCTTGGAAACTGGGCAGAGAGCTTGGCCGCGATGGACGGTGATGACGCTGGAGCTGTCGAAAGAAATGCACGTGATTCCGTTGGCGAAGGTCTCATGACTTCAAGGGGCGATCAGGCGCGGTTTACCCTCTCGCCGAAGCTGCGTGATGCGCTTTATGGCAAGGACGGGCTGTTTGCGGATCTTGCTTTCGATAATCCGAAACAATTGGGGGGGAAGGATACCCCTGATAACCCGTTTGATGATACTTTTGAAGGTGGACGTCCCCCTGCGCTGAGCGCCATTGAAGCGGGCGCTTATGCGGGTTATAAGTCTGACCTTAGTCGAGCTATGGCTTCCGACTATCACATCAATCCTAATGATACGACGCCAGGCCCATCTTGGAGTGATGGTGTTAGTGGCCAAGTGAAGAAGTGGGGTGGGCTCTTCCAGCATATTGAGTCTGCGATTTCGGATCAGTCGGTTGCCGAGCACAAGGCTATTGCCGACAGAAATAATCTGATTCGTCAAGGGATTGATGCCGTCGCTTCCACGGTCTCTTTTGATGGGCTTCCAGGCGGTAAGATTGTGGATTCCTTAGCCTCCTCCGCGTTTGAAGAGGGGAAGAATAAGGTGCTTGACTCTATTCTGCCCACTGATTTTTCTGACGAAGACTTTTCAAACAGGATTAATCACAAGTATGCTGCGACCCAGAAGGTCTCAGATACGCTGGTCACTACCTTCACAGACCGTGATGAATGGCCAAATTCGGATGATAAGTCGAAGAAGGAACTGGTCGCTGAATTCTTGAAGGAAGAGGCATCGCACTCAGATCCCGTTAAAGCAGACAAAGATGGTGACCTTCCCTCGTACAACACGATGGATGAAGCCCAACGAGGCCGTTTGAGGGAGTTCTTGAAGGAGCGCACCTACTTGAAGGATTCGCTTGATGAGGCTGGCAGTTCGACATGGTCTTCCTTTACAAAGCAAGAGCAGGGTCGGCAGGGGGAGTAGCCCTAGTAGTTCGCGTATTTGATCAGGGGGGTGTTGGATGCGGGGATTCCGCATCCAACACCCCCCTGATTTTCTGCCTGCAAAAGGGGATTACGGGGAACAGATCGTTGAATGCTGAGATTAGAACTTAGGATTGGTACGTACGATTCTCAGCAAACTCAATGCTTGAAACCGTAAGTTGTAGTTGTAAATTCGCAGGTCAAGGGGATGTCAGCGGAAATGCTGATATCCCCTTCTACGCAACAGGAAGAAATATCTGTGCCTGAAAAGATCACTTTTAACCGAGAAGCGCTCGGAGTTGTAGAAAAGAATCAGTGGCATGACGCAGAGTCACTAGGGCAGATCGGTGCCTCTGTTGGTCGTATTTCTTCAACCGATGCTGCGTACCCGCTTCCAGATGGTGATAGTCAAGGTATCTTGAAACTGCTTGCCGCAATTGATGCTCTGGATAAAGCAATGATGTGGGTTATTCAGGAGTGTTCAGATGCTGCTGCAAACCTTGGTTCAGGCGTAGCTACCGCATCCAATAATTTTGACCAGACCGAACACTACAACCGAGAGCGTGCAGCAAAGCTGGGAGTGGAATAAATGAGTATCGATCTTCGTCCTGGCGCCACAGCGTTAGAGTCGCCAAAAGCTGTTCCCGGAGCCGAAACGGTTGCCTCTCATTGGTTGGCAGTAAGTTCTGCACTCACTCAAACCCAAGCGGTCCAAAATGCGTCGATTCCACCTGAGGCATGGACAGGTGCTGCTGCCGATGCTGCGTCGAACGAAATTCAGGTTCTTGGGCACAAGCTAGCCGATCTTGCGGAGGTATTTCCGGGTCCCGCTCAGGAGCTCAAAACTTGGAAGAGCCAAGTTGATCAGGCTATTCAAGTGATCAGTGGCCTCCAACAGCAGTGGGATGACGCTGTTGCAACCTACAACAAAGCGATCGCAGCGATTTCGTCACGTCGGATGACGGAGGATAATTTTCATCCTGAGATCGAGGAAAAGAAGGCACGGGCAACGTTGGAAGGTGCCCAGCGTCCGCTCAAGAAGTCGTATGAAGATCAGCTCCATCAGCTGAATGAAGCAGCAAGTCAGAAAGCGGATAGCATCAAAGCTGCAGCTGATAGCAAAATTTCTCCTGAGGCGGTGAAGCGTGGGCGAAATGCCGTTGGTTCTGAGTTCATCGGTACTGATATGCCCATCGCAGATGGTGCTGCGACATGGGCTGATGCTCAGGCGGTCGCGCCTCAGATGGCGGCAGAGCTTGAGCAAGCCGCTAATTCAAAGGGTGCTTTGAGTGAGGAAGATGTCAAGAAGCTTGAAGAGAGATGGGGGGATAAACTTCAGAATCCCTACTATGTTCAAGCAATGGCCGATGTCTATCGAGGTAGTCATCAAGGTGCCGGTGACTACTCCGATATGCTGAATCGACTTGCTATCAAGACCGCTGGATGGGGCACTAATTCCGAAAATGGTGCTGCTACTCGAAATTCCTTCGTCAATCGCATTGGCACCGCAATGGTCCTCTCAACTGGCGGTGTGGAT
>ERZ773031.265-NODE-265-length-28942-cov-5.177969_pt1 | contig 28942 bp, 20 predicted proteins | sample MGYA00511666_ERZ773031 | MGnify/ENA primary metagenome ERZ773031 (study PRJEB29015, sample SAMEA2738135) | human oral metagenome | biome: human oral; feature: human-associated habitat; material: saliva | place: China | collected 2250 ...
ACAAGACCGCAATCTTCGAAGAGTGGTGTGCCTTCCTGAACTCTTTTGACAGCTCGATTCACTTTGAACTGTCCTTTATGAATATGGCAACGGACGCGGAAAGCTTTGAGAAAAAGGTTCGTATTCCCTACCGGAATGATCACTTTAACGGCATTCGAAATGAGTACAGCCAGATGCTGAGAACCCAGCTTGCGCAGGGCAATAACGGTCTGACAAAGACCAAGTATATTACCTTCGGGATCGAAGCGGATTCTATGCGTGAAGCTAAGCCGAGGCTTCATCATGTACAGACGGACATGATGAATAACTTAAAGCGCCTCGGTGTTTCCGCCAGGGTATTAAACGGCAGGGAGCGCCTGCAGCTGATGCACGCCATGTTCCACATGGGCGACCATGACCGCTTCTGTTTTGACTGGAGCTGGCTTGCTGGCTCCGGACTCTCCGTGAAGGATTTTATCGCACCCACCTCGTTCTCCTTCCCCGGTAGCAGGACTTTTACGATGGGGGATCTGAAGGGAGCCATGAGCTATCTGCAAATCACGGCATCGGATCTCTCGGATCAGATGCTGAAGGATTTCCTGGACATGGAGTCCAGCCAGATTGTGACAATGCACATTCAATCGGTGAATCAGACAACTGCCATCAAACAGATTAAGCACACCATCACGGAGCTCGATCGAAGCAAAATCGAAGAGCAGAAAAAGGCCGTCCGTTCCGGTTATGACATGGACATCATCCCTTCGGATCTTGCGACCTACGGAAAGGACGCAAAGGCGCTCTTGGAGGAGTTGCAGTCACAGAACGAGCGCATGTTTCTGATTACCTTCCTGATCATGAATACCGGTAAGACCGATCAGGAGCTGGAAAACAATGTGTTTCAGGCATCTTCGATTGCGCAGAAGCATAACTGCAATCTTCGGAGACTCGACTTCCAGCAGGAACAGGGGCTCATGAGCAGCCTCCCGCTGGCAAATAATCTCATCGAGATCCAGCGTGCGCTGACCACAAGTTCAACGGCAATCTTTGTTCCCTTCACCACACAGGAGCTGTTTCAGACAGGAAGCGAGGCGCTTTACTACGGCCTGAATGCGCTGTCCAACAACCTGATTATGGTGGACCGAAAGAAACTGAAAAACCCGAACGGCTTGATTCTCGGAACACCCGGCTCCGGAAAATCCTTCTCTGCGAAGAGAGAGATTGCCAATGCCTTTCTGGTGACGGATGACGACCTGATTATCTGTGATCCGGAGGCAGAGTACACGGCCCTGGCCAACTGCATGGAGGGGCAGGTCATCAAAATCAGTCCGACCAGCACGCAGTATATCAATCCCATGGACATCAACGATTCCTACAGCGAAGAGGACAACCCTCTGGCGCTCAAGGCGGACTTCATCCTGTCGCTCTGCGAATTGGTCGTAGGCGGCAAGGATGGCCTGCAGCCGATTGAGAAAACCGTGATTGACCGTTGTGTCCACCAGATCTACCGGCACTATTTTGAGGATCCGAAGCCGGAAAACATGCCCCTTCTGGAAGACCTGTACAATGCCCTCTTAAAGCAGGAAGAAACAGAGGCAAAGCGTGTGGCAGCAGCGCTTGAAATCTATGTGAAGGGCTCTCTCAATCTCTTCAACCACAGAACCAATGTGGACATTCAGAACCGTTTTGTCTGCTATGACATCAAAGAACTTGGCAAACAGCTGAAAAAGCTTGGAATGCTGATTGTGCAGGATCAGGTCTGGGGACGTGTTACAGCCAATCGTTCCGCCGGAAAGACCACCCGCTACTATATGGACGAGTTCCATCTTCTTCTCAAAGAGGAGCAGACAGCGTCCTATTCCGTAGAAATCTGGAAGCGCTTCCGCAAATGGGGCGGCATTCCGACCGGCATCACCCAGAACGTAAAGGATCTCTTATCCAGCCGCGAGGTAGAGAACATCTTCGAGAACTCCGACTTCGTGTACATGCTGAACCAGGCTGCCGGTGACCGGCAGATTCTGGCGCAGCAGCTGAACATCTCCCCACACCAGTTGTCCTATGTGACGCACTCCGGCGAGGGCGAAGGACTCTTGTTCTACGGCAATGTCATTCTCCCCTTCGTGGACCATTTTCCGACGGATCTTCAGCTGTATAAGATCATGACGACCAAGTTATCCGAGGTGCAGGCGGCAGGGCACGAAACCAGACAGGCGGGAGAAAAAGGGCTTGCAGACGGTATGGTGCGTGCAGAGCGCCTGCCGAAGCAGCGGACAAAGGAGGCGTAAATCATGGCAAGGAAAGCGCCCCGTCTCCGGTTTACCGAGGAAGAATTCACAAATCCCAAAGTTAAAAGAGCGGTATCTAGAGCCGAGAGAGCTTCGGATAAGGCTGAGTGTGCAGCCAGGAAAATCCGAAAGAAACGGCATCCGGTATCAGGTACGACTACAGAGAGAAAGACAAAGCTTAGCTTTCAAAAACAAGGCGGCAAGGCAGCCCGTGCGGTAACGAATACAGTTTCGAAGAAACTTCACAGCCAGGTGGCAAAGAACAATCAGGACAATAATACGGCTGTGGAGGCATCAAACACAGTTGCGGAGGGCACGGAGACCGGTTTTCGCACTGTCGATCATGCTGTCTACAGCAAGAAGCTGAAGGCTTATCAAAAAGCCGCAGAGCTACAGGCAAAGGCAGATGCGGTGAATGTAGAAGCAATTTTTCAGCGGCGCATGGCGGAACATCCGGAGGCGTTTTCCAATCCGATTTCCCGCATGAAGCAGAAGCAAGCAATCCGGCGGGAATATGCTGCCGCAAGGCGTGCGGAACAGGCGGCGGCAAAAGGCGGATCAGCTGCAAAGGAAGGCGTGACCGAGGTAAAGTCCATTGCCCAGAGACTTTCGGAGCTGAAAGATAAAGGGATTGAATATATCGCGGAGCATCCGCAAATGATTCTAACAATCGCCGGACTCGCCTTGCTCATTATGACCCTATCATCCGCGCTGTCCTCCTGTTCGGCTTTCCTGCCGAGCGGCTTCAGCGCAGTGGTGGCGACGACATTCACCGCAAAGGATGGAGATATCATCGGGGCCAATGAGGACTATAAGGCGCTTGAGGCCGATTTGCAGAGGCAGATTGATTCTATTCGGACAACGCATCCGGGATACGACGAATACAACTTTCACCTGGATGAAATCGGCCATGATCCCTATCAGCTTGCGGCGTATCTGACCACGCAGTTCGAGGACTACACGAGGGCGGAGGTGCAGGACACGTTACGGAGACTCTTTCATCTGCAGTATGTGCTGGATATCGAGGAAGTGGTGGAAACGCGAACCAGAACCGAAACGCATACCAGCACAAGTACGGATCCTGTCACCGGAGAGACCTCGGAAGACAGCGAAGAGGTCGAGGTTGAGTATGAGTACTACATCCTCAACGTTACGCTGACCAATAAAAACCTCGGGCATGTCATCACGGAGTCCGGCGGCATGACGGAAAAACAGGCGGAGCGCTATGGAATCCTGCTGCTGACCAAGGGAAATAAGGCGAAGCTATTCGAGGACGAGGCCTTTGTGGCTTCTGGAAGCGAGTATCTTCCCTATGACATTCCCGGTGAGGCGCTGACGGATGAGCGCTTCCGGAACATGGTCAATGAAGCGGAAAAGTACCTGGGGTATCCCTATGTGTGGGGCGGGTCATCACCTTCGACAAGCTTCGACTGTTCCGGGTTTGTGAGTTGGGTCATCAACCACTGCGGCAACGGCTGGAATGTGGGAAGGCTTACGGCAAATGGCTTGAAAAACTACTGCCAACCCATCCGGGCAAGTGAAGCAAAGCCCGGAGATCTGGTCTTTTTCCGTGGCACCTATAACACTTCGGGAGCCAGCCATGTCGGTATTTATGTCGGAAACGGGATGATGATCCACTGCGGAAATCCAATCTCGTATGCGTCTATCAATACGCCCTACTGGCAGAGGCATTTCTACTGCTTCGGACGTCTGCCGTAATAAGGAGGAACACAATGACAAAGCTTGAGAAAATCGGTGCTGATTTGAAGCGTGCCCGCGCCAAACAGGCTGTGTGGACGCAGCGCGTCAAGGAACTGGAGAGTCGCTATCGCGAAGAGGAGAACAGCGTGATTCATACGATGGTTCACGCGGCGAATCTGACGCCCGAGCAGCTTGCAAAGGTGATTGCCCTGGCAGGGCAGGGTATGGTTGGCGTTTACCCTGCGGAGACCGCCGAAGCGACCGGCAACAAGGAACAGGAGGAGGATGAAAATGCGTATTAAGAGACTGATGGCAGGCTTTATGGCCGGAGTATTCCTGTGCGGAAGCAGTTCCGTGACCTGCTTTGCCTTTGCTACGGAGACAGAGAGCACTACGATGACTATCGATGCCGTCATAGAGGAAGCATCCACGGAGGCGGAAACGCGCTCTGAGGATGATACCCGTCCGCTGACACCAAACGGAAATCTGACACTGGTTGATGACATCGGGGAGCAGGCAGGACAGGGAAGGCAGTTCATTACCCTGGTAACCAAGTCCGGCAACTACTTTTATCTGATCATTGACCGCAATGATAAGGGCGAGGAAAACGTGCACTTCCTGAACATGGTGGACGAGGAGGATCTGTTTGCCCTGATGGATGAGAAGCAGGTTGCCGACTATAAGGCAGCCCAGAACGAAAAGTATGATGTAGCGGCAGCTACCGTTGCGACGCCTTCTGTGTCCGGTGCAGTGCGGGATTCTGCGCCGGATACCAAGGTGAAGGAAAAGAAACCCGTCCATCCCCTTCCTCTGGTCGGTGTCGTCATTGCGCTGGCTGCCGGTGCCATCGGATATCTCTACTTGCAGTCGAAGAAAAAGCAGACCGCTGCGCTGAGACCGGATCCGGATGCCGATTATGTGGATGAGGACGACGAAGAGGTCTATGAATTCCCGGAGGATGATGAGACTGACGAGGAGGAAGGCCCGGAGGAGTTGGAAGTTGAAAGCAGCGAGGATGAGGATCAGGCGTAAGGAGAGGTTCACGAAAGGAGAGTCTTGCATGAAAAAGAATAAGTGTAAAGCACACGTAACGGAACTGACGGTGGAAGAGCTTCGCGAGCGCTTGGAAGCGCTGAAGGATGAAAAGTTCATTCTTACCGTTTCCCTGCAAAAGGGAGGTGATGACGGTGACGAAAAAGCCTGATATTTACGAAGCAGACAGGGACGGCTTTCAGCTTGAGCAGGTCGGTATTCGTCTGGTCAAGGAACGGTCGCTGTATTCCGAGACAAAGATTGACTCTCCGGAAGCTGCGGTACAGCTTGTAGCGGACGCACTTCTCGACTATGATCGTGAGGTTTTTGGCCTTATCAATCTACAGGTTGACAACAGACCAATCAATTTAAACATTATCAGCATGGGCACGCTGAATTCTTCGCTGGTTCATCCGCGGGAAACATTGAAGTCGACCATTTTAAGCAATGCTTCGAATGTACTGCTGTTCCACAACCATCCCTCCGGCAAGCTGAAGCCTAGCAAGGAAGACATCTCCATTACAGATCAACTGGTGCAGGCCTTTAACATGATGGGAATCAAGGTGTTGGATCATATCATTGTCGGGAATGCAACGAATTACTACTCGTTTCTTGAGCAATGTACGCTTCCCCTACCGAGGTCTTCCTATGCGACTTCTTTGGATCAGCTGGATTTGCGGAAACAGAAGGTTGCCGAGGCGGAATCGGTGGTAGCCAAGCTGAAAGAGACTGAGCATCCGCAGAAAAGAAAAAGGAGTAAAGCAAAACCGAAGGAACCGGAGTTATGAAGCAGGGCACAATATGAGACTTGTCATTGCCGAGATGCCCTTTGTTTCCTAGGCACTTGCCAAGGTTTTCGGTGCAAACGGACGCTTTGAAGGATACCTTAGAAGGAACGAATTCGCCTGAAGGATTGCAAGAGCCAGCGAAGCGGAAAGAAGTACAATGCGAGTCTATTGCTCTTGGCAGAGGCCGACGGTAAAGCAGAGTTTAGGTTGGAATTTGGTGATACCCATGATGCCGGATGATACGAAGGCGGGAAGGAGACGCAATGGTATTTACAAAAGACGAGAAAACGCTGTTGATTCTCTACGGTGAGAAAAACAGAAGCGGAACACTCAAAAATCTGTTTCTCATGCGGGGACAGCTTCAAACGGATGAGAAAGCACTGTCAGCTCTGACAGATGCCGTAATCCGGAAACTTGGCGGCATGACCGATGCGGAATTTGATGGTCTGAATCTCTTAGACGCGGTGAGGAGCAGCAATGCGGGAACGTAATCAGGAAATTCATGTGCTCCTTCTTCCGGAAGAGATGGAACGGATTAAGCAGAAAATGACCGAGCTTGGAATCATCAACCGCAGCGCTTACGTGCGTAAGATGGCGCTGGACGGCTACTGCATCAACCTGGATCTGACGGACATGAAGGAAATGGTGTCTCTACTCCGGCGCTGTAGCAATAACCTGAATCAGTACGCAAAGCGGGCAAATGAGTCCGGATCCATTTACGCCGGGGACATCCGGGACTTGCAGGCAAGGCAGAGTGAAATCTGGGAAATTGCGAAGGAGATGCTGGCAAGACTTGCGACAATTCAGTAAGCGTCATACAGTAGCGGAGAGCTTCGTTGACATCCTTGCAATACGGGTTAGGGCATTATAAACTGACTGTAAAGCAGACAAGGAGGTAACGATATGTGGCTGATTAAACTCCCGTTCCGAATCATTGCACTCCCAATCATGGCAGTCGTTGGTGCGCTGTCAATCTTTTACAGACTCATTCTGGAGGTTGGACTGCTTGCAATCGGGCTGATTTACGTTATCCTCGGTATCGGTCTTGTCAACTATCTGATTCAGCGAAATTGGCTGCAGGTAGGAATTATCCTTGGCATTGGGGCGATTGCTTTTGTAGGCTCCATGTTTGCCCAGGTACTTGCCACAGGTCTGGAGGCACTGAGCGGAAAACTGGTCGCATTTGTCTTCACTTAAATAGTTAAATAGAGTCGAGGCCCGAGAACAGAAATGTTCCCGGGCTGTTTTCTTTTGCGAATGATACGGAAAGGAGTTACAGAGATGGCAGCCACAAGACTCATTGCCCTTCATGCCAATAAGGGAAAGACCATTGCACGAAGTCTCAGCGACCGGACGGATTATGCCAAGAATCCGGACAAGACCGAGAAAGGCGAACTGGTCACCGGCTACCAGTGTGATCCCTTTACCGTAGATGAAGAGTTCATGCTGACCAAGCGGAAGTATGAGCAGATTACAGGCCGTCACCAGAGACGGGATGTGATTGCCTATCAGATCCGACAGTCCTTTAAGCCCGGTGAAATCACACCGGAGGAAGCGAATCGATTGGGTCGGGAACTGGCACTTCGATTCACCAAAGGGAAGTTCGCGTTCATCGTTGCGACACATACGGACAGGGCACATATCCATAATCATATCGTGTTCAATTCGACTTCCCTTGACGGTACAAGGAAGTTTAAGAACTTCTGGTTTTCGGGCCTCGCACTACAACGCTTAAGTGACCTTGTCTGCCTGGAAAACAGCTTGTCGGTGATTGAAGCGAAGCCAATCGGCGAGCGGGAAAAACGGACGGAATACCCTACACGAACAAGCATCCGTGACATCATCTGCCGTGACATCGACCGGATACTTCAAAAGAAGCCGAAGGACTTTGAGACAGTTCTCTTTCAGCTACAGCAACTTGGCTATGAAATCAAGCGGGGGAAACATGTTTCAGTCAAGGGCGGGAATCAGAAGCGCTTTGTCCGCTTATCCTCACTTCCGGAAGGATATAGAGAAGCAGAGATTCGTGCAGCAATCTCCGGCGAAGCAAAGCGTGAAGGCAGACCACACCAAAAGCCGGAATATTCCTTCAACCTGCTTATTGATATTCAGAGCAAACTGCAGTCCAAGGGCCAAGGCTTCGAGCGCTGGGCTACAGTTTACAACCTGAAGCAGATGTCGAAGACGGTACTGTTCCTTCGTGACAACAAGATTGACACCATGGAACAGCTGAATGCTATCGTGGGAGAAAAGATTAAGAAACGCGACCGGCTACTCGCCTCGATTCAGGTAGCCGAGAAGCGTCTAAAGGAAATTGCCGCGTTGAAAACAAACATTATCAACTACTCAAAGACTAGGACTGTCTACGAAGCGTATCGGAAAGCCGGATACAGCAAAAGCTTTCTGGAGGAGCACAGGACGGAAATCATGCTACACAAGGCGGCGAAAGCGGCTTTCGATGCGCTGGGGATAAAGAAACTGCCAAAGGTTAAAGAACTGAGCGTTGAATACGAACAGATACTGGAAGCGAAGAAGGCAGCTTATGCCGAATACCGGCAGGTGAAAAAGGAGATACAGGAATTTTGGATTGCGCAGAAAAACATTGCCTCTCTCTATGCCGCAGAGCGCGAAGCAGATGAAGAGAGACAGCGACAGGAAGAGAAGAAGCAAAGATGATTAGGAACTAGGGCAACAGAGAAACACGTCAGTGGCCGGTTCTGCTATCAAGCGTTCCGCAGGAACGCGTAGCCTCACGAAGTGAGTTCTTCTAAGGGCTTGGGAGTATCCCAACAAGTGGCGTATGAGGTCCGGATGGACGCTCATACACTGCTTGCCCGGTACTGTGAAGAGAGAAAATTCTTCAAATCGGCAAAAGATGTGAGACCTGTACGATATCCGTGGCAGTGAAATCTTGGTTTACTTCGTTTGATGGCATATAATATATTTTAAGGTTTTGTATGCATTTACAGGTTTTGAACGAGGTGGCTCATGGACTACACTTCGATACAGGAAACCGCAGAAAAATGGGGAGTGTCAAGACGCTGGGTTCAGGATCTTTGTTCGGAAGGACGGATCGAAGGCGTCGGACGGATAGGCAATACAAGGGCAATCCCCAAGGATGTTGAACGGCCGAAAGACGCCAGAATTAAAAGTGGCAAGTATATCAAACCCGAAAGAAAGGTGCAGCGCTAATGGCAGCTTTAAATGATTTGATAAATCAGATTACAGATACGGAACTTCGGGATCGAATTCAGCGCGAAGTAGACAGACTCGCAAAACAAAAAAAGTTCGGTCTGGTCTTTGAGGAGCATCTTCCCGAATGCACTCCGCTCTATGATATGCCTGTCAAAACCGGTTGCCAGGTAATGATGCGCGATTCCAAAGAAGATAAATACGTTTATACGGTTTTGAAATTGGAAGAAGGGCAAGCAACGTGTATAAGGAAAGGAAACAAAGAGGAACCTGTTGTTTTCCCTGTTAGTGACATTGTGCGTGTCGCTGAATTTGGGGAGCCAATTTATCCGTATCTAAAGCCACTGGACACAGTCTGCAATGCACCAGATAGCGATCTCTGGCATACGCTGATTGAGGCTGACAACTATCATGCGCTGCAACTTTTGGAGTACCTTTATGCCGGAAAGGTGGATTGTATCTACATTGATCCCCCTTATAACACTGGGGCAAGGGACTGGAAATATAATAACGATTATGTGGATGGCAATGACAACTATAGACACAGCAAATGGTTGTCTTTCATGCAGAGAAGGTTAAAGCTGGCCAAAAGACTTCTCAACCCGAAAGAATCCGTGTTGATTGTGACAATTGATGAAAAAGAATATCTGCATTTAGGATGCCTGCTGGAAGAAATTTTTCCAAATGCAAGGATGCAGATGGTAACTATTGTTACAAATCCATTTGGGCAGGAAAGAAATCAACAACTTGCCAGAGTTGAGGAGTATGCATTCTACTTGTTTTTTGGAACTGCTTCCCCTGTTTCACAGAAAGATGATTTATTAAACGAAAGGTTGCGAAATGATACGATGGGAGAGGCTGCATCGGAAGTAGCCACTCCCACCGAAAAAATTCGGTGGGAGAGGCTACTTCGAGGAGGCGCGGATGCTCTTCGAAAAAATAATCCGAAGTTGTTCTTTCCGGTTTATGTTGATGTAAATAAACATGCCATACATAGTATCGGAGAGCCATTAGATGTTGAAACTGACAGAGAGACCGTCTCTGCTCCGGATGGCTGTGTTGTTGTTTGGCCTATTAAGACAAACGGTGTAGAGGGCAGGTGGAGATGTTCTCCTGAATACCTACGTGAGCTTGTTGAGAAGGGATGTGCTCGCGTAGGTGAATACGATAAAGCTAATGATAGATATTCAATTTTGTATCTTAGCAAAGCCACAATGAAAAGGATCGAAAGTGATGAAATCGAGGTGTTGGGTAAAGATGGGCAAGGATCTTTAATGTTGGGCAGAGCGCCTGAAAAAGAACAACTTTTTTCTGTAAAGACTGTCTGGAATAGAAATCTACATAGAGCGGGAGAATTTGGAACGAGGTATATCAGGAATTTACTGCCCGGAAGAACGTTTCCATATCCAAAGTCTCTTTATGCTGTTATGGATTCGCTGAAGATTATTGTTGATCAAAAGCCAAACGCCATTATCCTCGATTTTTTTTCTGGAAGTGGGACTACTCTTCATGCTGTCAATCTCCTGAATGCCAAAGACGGCGGTCAACGTCGTTGCATCATGGTAACTAACAACGAAGTTTCAGAATCGGAGGCAAAAGATCTGGCTGCCAAAGGTTACCAACCAGGCGATGAGGAATGGAACAAATTCGGCATTGCAAGGTATGTCACTTGGCCACGCACAGTTTGCTCTATTGAAGGCCATGATATTAACGGAAATCCGCTGAAAGGAAATTACTTGGGAAGTGATCGCCCGATGGCAGATGGTTTCAAAGTAAATGCTGCTTTCTTCCAGCTGGGCTTTTTGGACAAGACCGCAGTTGCTCTTGGCATGCAGTTTAAGGAGATGCTGCCTACCCTGTGGATGAAGGCCGGAGCGCATGGTTCCTGCCCCACCATCGGCGAAGAAGCGCTGGACATGCTGATCCTGCCAGAGAACAGGTTTGCTGTGCTGGTGAATGAGAAGGAGTATCTGACTTTTGCTGAAAAGTTGGAGCAGCACCCTGAGATCGAGACGGTGTTTATCATTACGGATTCGGAATCCGGGTACCGGGATATGATTTCCGGTCTGGATGTGAAAGAGAGCTACCAACTTTACCGGGACTATCTTGACAATTTCCGGATCAACGCAGCAAGGAGGTAAGCGAGCATGAAAATTGAATTGTTCCCGTTCCAGAAGACGGCGCTTGCCCGACTGCGTCAAAGCGTGGCGACCGCGCTGGGCAATTATCGCAGCACCCACACACCGCAGGTGGTTTCTTATACCGCTCCCACGGGCGCAGGCAAGACCATCGTCATGTCCGCGCTCATCGAGGCAATCTATTACGGTGATGAGCTCTACCCTGACCAGAACGACGCTATTTTTATCTGGTTGTCGGATTCCCCGCAGCTCAATGAGCAGTCACGCCTGAAGATTGATCTGAAGGCGGACAAAATTCGCTTGAACCAGTGCGTCGTCATCAGCGACGATGCCTTCGATATGGAAGTGCTGGAGGACGGCCACATCTATTTTCTGAACACGCAGAAGCTCTCGAAATCCAGTAACCTGACCAAGCATTCTGACGGGCGGCAGTACACCATCTGGGAAACGCTGTCCAATACCGTGCGGGACAAGTCTGACCGGCTGTATTTCATTATCGATGAGGCGCATCGCGGCGCCCAAGGCGCAAGAGACCTGACGAGGAACACCACGATCATGCAGAAGTTCCTCAAGGGCTCCGCTGCGGACCGTCTGCCGCCTATGCCGGTAGTGATCGGCATGACCGCCACTCCCCAGCGCTTCAACCGGCTGGCGGAGGGCATCCAGTCCACGACGCACTATGTGAAGACCACGGCGGACGAGGTGCGTGCCTCCGGTCTGCTGAAGGATCGCATCGTGATTACCTATCCGGAGCACACCGGAAATGACATGGCCGTGCTGCAGGCAGCCACAGACGAGTGGAAGAACAAATGGGATCACTGGTATCAGTACTGCTATGAGCAACATTACGGGCAGGTCAATCCGATCTTCGTTATTCAGGTACAGAACGGCACTGCGCATCAGATCTCCACGACCGATCTGGATGAGTGCCTGCGGATCATTGAAGAGAGGCTCGGCGACCGTTTTCTGGAAGGACAGGTCGTCCACGCCTTCGGCGAAGGAACATCGACCATTCAGATCGGCGGATTGGATGTGCCGTATTGTGAGCCGTCCCGCATCGCCGACGATAAGCGGATCAAGGTTGTGTTCTTCAAAGAAACGCTGTCCACCGGCTGGGATTGTCCGAGAGCGGAAACCATGATGTCTTTTCGTCGTGCTGTGGATTATACCTACATCGCGCAGCTTCTCGGCAGAATGGTGAGAACGCCTACCCAGCAGCATATCAACGTGGATGAAACGCTGAACGACGTGCATCTCTACCTGCCGCAGTTTAACGAGGCAACGGTCTATGATGTGGTAAAAGCGCTGCAGGATGAAGAAGGCGCTACGATTCCTACGGATGTGGAAGCCGAAGAAATGGGTGACGATAACTATGATACCCTGAGCCTGCGGCCTACCTATCAGACACCGCCTCGCCAGCCCGGAAGACCTCGTTCCCAGACACCGGGACAGCTCTCTATTTTTGACATACAGAATGGAGACGAAGCGGAAAGCGCACAGCCGGAAACTGAGAACAATCCGAGTACCGCACCGGCAAGCCAGCTGCAGACCGGCTATACACCTTCGGCGGGAACGTCGTTTGTAAGAGAAGATCCGGCTCCCTCTGGGCAGCCAGAGCAGCCCACTCAGACGACGCAGCCTACGACGCCACAGACCGCAAACGAAAATCCGGCAACGCCTGTGCGCTCAGACATTGACCGCGAGGCTGTTGTGAAGGCCATCAATGATGCTGGTCTGCTGACATATAACGTGCGCCGTGTAAGGATCACGGATTATTTGAAGTCCATGTACGCGCTTGCTCGTTTCCTGACTCAGACCCGGATCGACATGGACGCAAAGGAACATGTAATCTCCGATATCGTCGGCAAAATCCACGAGCACATTGAAATTCTGAAACAGAACAACATGTATGACATGCTGACTGATCAGGTTTTGCAGTTTAAATTGAGTGCTCAGATTTTTGATGTATTTGGACGATCCATTGATGATTATTCGATCCATGATATGTTCTCTACAACGGATACGGATATCGAACGTCAATTTCGGCTGGCAGAGACACGCCTCGGAAATGAAGGTGTGGCTAATGCCTATGTGAATCACTACTACAATGACGATGAAGTGCTGAACTTGAAAATCCATGTCATCATCTTTGCGGCAAATTCCGATTACATGGATGCCTTGCAGGATTATGCCAGAGAGAAGTTTCATGACTTGAATGATGCCAATCGCCGTCGCACGGTCACACTGCCGGAGCGCTTCAAGAAGAAATATGACGACATCGTTTCCGACGGTGACATCATCAGTAAGCACAACTTCCGACTGCCGGAAACCATCCGTGTACCGCACGAATCTGAAGGCAGACTGTACAGCAATCACCTGTTTGTCGACGATTCTGGTACCGCGCTGATCAACCTGAACGGCTGGGAACGCAAGGTGATCGCTGAGGAGGAGCAGAAAGAGGACTTCGTATGCTGGCTGCGCAATCCGTCAAGAGGCTCATGGGCGCTTTGCATCCCCTATGAGATTGATGGTGAGAAGAAGCCGACTTACCCGGATTTTCTGATTATTCGTCGAGATGGATCAGAATATGTTGTGGACATTCTGGAGCCGCATGATCCTACTAGAGTGGACAACCTTGGAAAGGCTAAGGGCTTTGCGGAATATGCAAGGCAGAATCCCGGCGTCGGACGGATTCAGCTAATCCGGATGCAGCGAGACTCTGTCGGCAGAGAAAAAGCGTTCCGGCTGGATATGTCTAAGAGCTCCATCCGTGATAAGGTTTCCCGCTGCGCCAGCAACGACGAGCTGAATCATATTTTTGAAAGTGACGGATTCTTCGAGTAAGAATTGTCTATAGAGATAAGGGAAGTGGCACAAATGAACGAACAAGCTATTGTGAGTAAGATGCATGAGTATCTTCATATTGCAACAAAGGAACTCTGCGCTTGGCTTGGTAAGATGCTTCCGCGTGTAGGGGAAGGTTGGTGGCAGGTGTGTGTAATAGATAACCTGTCCTATGTGCAGAGGCAATATGCTGGCGAAAACGGATATTCCAAGCTGGAGGACCTGGACCTTGCAGCGTTGCTTCGTGTGGCTGATAAATCGTGGTACGATATGCGTTCGTTTGCCTTCCTTCCTACCCGCGACCGGCAGTGCGTCCGAGATATGATGAAGGTGCGCAACAATTGGGCGCACCTTTCAGGAGCCATCGCTGATAAGGATGTTGTATTGAGAGATCTGGATGCTATTCTCTCCTTCTTTGAAAGCGTAATGGTGACCAATAAATATACGCAAGGAATCGACGAATTCAAGAGGGCCATCGAAAGCACAGACTTTTCTGCGGTTTTTGAAGAAGAAAAAGTCGTAGTTAAGGCAACTGAGCCTGCGACGGATAAAGAAGTCATTCAAGAGAAGGATCGCGTGTTCCTCACCGGGAGCTCTGAAACAAAGGGTATGGTGTTTTCAATTTCCGAAGTGGACGGGACGAAGAAATACGAGGTCTTTGTCGAAGGAGAAATCAAGACCTTTTATGACGGGCAGATACAGAAGGTTGATTCTGCTCCATCCTATAGCTGGATCGATCTGAATACCCTTCAGAGCAATCTGACCGCTTATGAGATCAACAATCCTTCTGCCGGTAATCTGTATTCCCTGAATGCAGCCAGAATCGACTTTGTACCCTATCAATTCAGGCCAGCGCTGAAGCTGATCAAATCAGATGAGCCCAAGATTCTGATTGCGGACAGCGTCGGTGTTGGTAAAACCATCGAAGCAGGTCTCATCATTAAGGAATTGGAAGCTCGCAACGAGCTGGATAATATCCTGATCGTCTGCCCAAAACCACTTGTGGCAGAACGCAAGTGGGAGCTGGAAATGCGGCGCTTTGATGAGGACTTTATTCCGTTGGACGGCGGCACCCTGCGACAGGCGATTTCGGACGCGCATCGGGACGAAGAATGGCCGGTACGCTATAACAAGGCAATTGTTCCGTATTCTATTCTGGACAGCCGAGTCTATGAGGGCGAGGAGCACCGTCGCGGTAAGCAGTACGGCCTTCTCGATCTCGATCCCGCTCCGCATTTTGACCTTGTGATTATTGATGAAGCGCATCATATTCGGAATGGCAGCCTTGAGAAGGAAAAGGCCTATGCCTATAAATGCGTTCGCTATTTCTGCGAGCACGCAGATGCCGTCGTGATGTTGACCGCCACACCGCTGCAGACCAGCGACGATGATCTTTTCACGTTAATGAATCTGCTCCGTCCGGATGTCATCATGGATAAAGAAGTGTTCCAGATGATGTCACGTCCCAATGAATTCATCTACCGCTGCTCTCACGCCATCCGAGGCGCGGGAGAAGGATGGAGAGAAGTGGCGATCACGGAGCTGCAGAACATCCGGTCAACGCAATGGGGTGAAAGTGTAGTCACCAGAAATCCTCTCTATGCAGATATTCTGGCAAGGTTGGAAAAGGAGGAGTTCACTCGTGAGGAGCGGGTAAAGTTGGTCTCCGATGTAGAATCCCTGCACAGCTTCAATTCTATGCTGAACCGGACAAGGAGACGAGATATTCAGGATTTCTGCATCCGTCGTTCTTATACGGTGGAAACCAGCTTCACTCCGCAGCAGTATGACCTACATAACGAGCTGCTTCGATTTGAATATGAGGCGCTCTCGAAGCTGCATAACGTCCGGTGCATCCCGTTCATGATGAGCACGATTCGCCGGCAGGCCGCGAGCTGTATTTTCGGACTGGCACCGCATATCCGAGATCTGATTACCAGAAGGTTTAACCAGATGGTTGACGATCCGGATGTTGATTTGGATGAATATGATTTGGACGCAAAGGCCACATCAACATTGATGGCACTGGCTCAGCATGTTCTGGCATTGGCAGACTTGCTGCCGGAAGACGATCCCAAATTGGATAGTGCTCTGAAGGTTATTGATGAGAAACAAAAGCAGGAAAACAACAAGATAATTCTGTTCAGTTCCTTCCGTCACACATTGTCTTACCTTGAGAAAAAACTGAAAGGACTAAACTACCGGGTAGCACAGATCAATGGCAGCGTGAAGGATGATGACCGGCGTGATCTGAGAGAACGTTTCGAACTCGATAAGAGTGATCCGGAAGCTCTAGATATTCTTCTTTTTACAGAGGTCGGCTCTGAAGGCTTGGATTATCAGTTCTGCGATACCATGATCAATTATGATCTGCCGTGGAATCCTATGCGCATTGAGCAGCGGATAGGCCGTATTGATCGTCGTGGTCAGAAAAGCGAAGCGGTCAATATCTATAACATCATTACAGCGGATACTGTCGACGCGGACATCTACTCTCGCTGCCTGATGCGAATTGGCATTTTTGAGCGCAGCATCGGTGAGTGTGAAGAAGTGCTCGGTGAAATCGGCGCACAGATCGAACAGATCGCTGTGAGCACATTACTGACCGACGATGAACGGCGAATGAAGCTGGAACAGATGGCAGACAACGAAGTCCGCCGTATGCAGGAGCTAAACAAACTGGAGGATGAAGAACGCGCCTTATTCGGTTTCGATCTCTCCAATTATACTGCGGCAAAGGAAATCAAAGACGCAGAGAGCCCGTGGATATCTCCGCTCAATATTCAGAGACTGGTAGAACGGTATCTGCATGATCGGCTTGGAGACGGTCAATATATTATCGGCGTTTCAGAATTGAAACAGATTCGTCTGAGCAAAGAAGCCAGAATGATATTGCTGGAGGATTTCCGAAAGCTCTCCAATATCAAGTCGGCGTTGAAACGAAGATGGGAAAACTATCTGAAGGGCTCCGAGCCGATGCACCGACTGACGTTCGCGTCGGAGACGGCATCCAAGGAAAGAAAGGCATTCTTCATCACTCCGATGCATCCACTGGTTAAACAGGCAGCCAGACACTATGCCACCAGCAATGTTTCGTATATTCATCTGGACTACTGCTCAGACGATTTTCCGGAGGGTACATATCCGTTTTCAATATACGCATGGAGCTATGTTGGGTTGAATCCGATGTTCCGCGTTGTCCCGGTTTGCGAAAACGATCTGCTGGCAACTGAGCTTACGGATATTTTGCAGGAAGCGGATACATCCTCATCAGCCTGTACCGTCGGGAAAGGCACATGGGATGGATTAGAGGCAAAACATATTACTCTGTGGCGTCTCGAAAAAGAGGCATATCTCGCAGGTATCCAGAACACGGCAAACTATAAGCTGGAAAGTATCAGCAGCAATTACCGTAACCGGCGGAGAACCTTAGAGCAAAAGATTCGCGATGCATTCGACGAGAAAATTCGCAGAATGTATCAGAGCGAATTAAATACAGCGACAGAAAGATATCAGCTAAAAGTAGACGAGATCAACGATCGCACATCACGTGCTGATATTTATACAGCTTTGATTACAAATGGAGTCATCGAAGTAAAGCGAGGATGATTTATGAGCAACATTGCTGACAGGGTCAGGACAGCGCAAGACAAAGATGGAATGCTGCGTCGCGCATTGGAACGTATTATCCAGCTGTATACAGATAAATCACATTTCGTTTATGAACTGCTCCAAAATGCAGAGGACGCAGAAGCAACCAGTATCCGTTTTGTTCAGTATTCAGACCGGCTTGAAGTTTATCATGATGGCAGGCCTTTTACTTCTGCCAATCTTCAGGGATTGTGCGACATTGGCAAATCCGATAAGGTTGACAATCTAAATCAGATCGGGGAGTTCGGTGTAGGCTTTAAGTCTGTATTTGGCATCTGTGATACGGTGCTTCTGTATAGTGCGCCTGATCATTTTCGGGAACCAATCGACAGTGATGCCGTGCCCTTTGGTGTTAGTATTCTGGATTTTACCCGGCCAGAAGATATCCCGGAAGAGCCGATGCCAAAGGCGTACACAACGAGGTTTGTTTTTCCCTACACTGTTGGCCAGACATTTTCCGGCTTTGCTTCAATTGACTCCTTAAATGATACACTTTCCCGTAAGCTGCAGAATCTGGGCATTACTACGCTTCTGTTTATGAAAAATCTTGAGCTCATAGAATACCAGATAGAGCTTACCGATGAGCCTATAAAAGGCGAGTACCTTCTGGACAAGACAGAGATCAACGATCATTGCATTCTGGTTTCTGCGCTTGGAACAGCCGAGAAAAACAAGGATGATAGCAATTCCGATGAGATGATTTCGTATCTGAAGTTTTCTCGTCGCATCAAGAAATATGCACAGCGTACAGTGGATATCGCCTTTCCGATTCGCATCGACAATGATGGCAATTATCAATGCATTAAAGCACCGAGTCCGTATGCTTCAGTTTACTTTCCTACGGAGACAGAGAGCAAACTCGATTTCATTGTCCAAGGGCCATATCGAACAACGCCAAATCGTAGCAGCATTCCTGCCGACGACGAGGACAATATTCTTTTGGCACAGGAAACCGCAGCTTTGTTGCGCCAAAGTATCTTGGAGCTAAAGGATGCAGGCAAACTGAATATGAGCTTTGTTAAGGCACTCCCTATTTCGGAAGAACGATTTGAGTCCTTTGATTTGTTTTTCCCTCTGTATGAAGCCATTGAAGAACTGTTCAGTACGGCACCAGTCATCCCAAACAAAGCAGGTAAATATGTATATGCCAAGTATGCAAAGATAACCAGACAAGAGAAGCTGGCCAATGTATTTTCCGACGAGCTGTTGACACAGTTGATCAATGATGGGCATCAGTATTACTGGCTCCCGACATATTTGACGGAAACAAATCGTGAATATAAGCCTGTTCTCGACTACATGACCAGCATTTTGGGTGTTTCAGTCATTCGACCGGAGGATCTTCGCATATTTTTTGCTACGAATCCTAAGTTTTTGCCAGAGCAGAAAGATGATTGGCTCGTAGAACTGTATGGCATCTTTGAGAATATACCGGCAGCTTTCTCTAAGTCACGTTATGAGACGAATATGACAACTGCCGATATCGTAAAGACGGCGACAGGTGTATTTGCTGCGCCTTATAGGAGAGAAGGAAAAACTTATATTCCTAATGTGTTTTTGCCTTCCCCTAAAATTCGCAGCACAGATATTCACTTTGTTGATGCGTCGATATATAACCGGTGCCATCATTTCTTTGATGACATTCTTCAGCTTCAGAAGCCGAGTGAATATGAGTTTCTCATCAAGGACATTGAGAAAAGATACGAACGTGGCTTTGTACATGACGACGATCAGCATATTGAGGATATACGAACACTCCTCAAATATGTCAAATATGAAGACTACAAGGACGAGGTTTCTCGCATTATACGAGAAGTTCTGGTTCTGCGTTGCACTGATGGTCAAATGCGTAGTACGAATTCTGCACGTATCTTTCTGCCCATTACACCAGATGGCCTCAACATTGAAGCATACTATCGCAATACCGGGCAAAATGTATTTTTTTTAGATCTGGAGTTTTATGGATTGCATGACATAGAAACTAGCCAGCTTATTGAACTTGGTGTGCGCGGTTCACTCTTACTTGGACAGAGCATTACTAGTGGAATATATGAAACGAGATTACGTGGCAAATCGCCAGAGTGGTGGACCACTGGCGATTTCCGCTGGAAACTGTCTATTGACGCCTTGAAAGAAGTTTTGAAGTACATCTCTGCCCATCCGACAGCAAAAGATACTATCCTTAAATCTCAGGCTATCATGAAAATACTTGTCGCAAATGATTCACGTCTTTGTGGTCGAGTAAATATTGGCGGAAGTACAATTCCAAATCTGGAGAATGAGCCTTGCGAAATGATCCAGATTATTCGCGGAGAGCGCATGATCGGGTGGAATGGAAAGTGGCTATTCACAGATTCAGGCGAACTTGTGTCGCCTAAAGATATTTCAAAAAATGATATCAGCCTCGATATTTACGGTAGAATCAAATCGGATTCTGTCCTTTTTCAGGTTCTTAATTTCAGACGGACAGAATCAGATGAAGTAGATGAATTGAAGAAGACCGTACCGCAAGAGAAGCTGGACGCATTCTTTGAAAGTGAACTGCGTCAGAGGTATGGCATTTCCACGGCTGATTTGAATGCTCGATATGGAGGTGTTGGACACGATGATGAAGTCGTAGTAGATGAGCGATTACCGTTTCCGACTTTAAATGTACGAAGCTGGGATGCGCTCCGAAAGCATGCTGCGGAGATGCTGATTTATGCTGATCCCGTCCGTTATGAAGAAAGAGTACGAAGTATTCGTGTCAGCAACCGGCCAAGAGAAGCAAAGGCCTATTTGCAAAACATGTATCGCCACGACGGGAATAGCCGCTTTAAATTCGCCTGCCAACTTTGTCATGATACCTGCTCCAGCTTTGAAACAACGGAACTTTTTCTGAATCCGGAGACAGAATTAGATCCAGTAAATCTTTGCTTATGTCCAAATTGCGCGGCAGCGTATCGCAGATTGAGGGCCAACAAGGATATCATGGAGAATGTTCGAAAGGCATTTCTTACAAGAAATGATTCCGAAATCGAGTCAGAGGAATATGTGGCGGTTGCAATTGATGACGATGACGAACTGTGGTTTACGCAGACGCATTTTGCTGAAATTCGTGAATTGATGAGGCTTGCTGCTGATGTTAAGAATAGCGGTAAAGAACAACCTCCTAAAACTAGCCCGGATGATGAAAGTGAAAAATCTGGTATGTCGGTTTATGCCGGATACATTGGAAAAATCATACGTCGTAAAGATGGTTTTGTTGCAACGGTAACGGATGTTACTTCAAATGGTAAGGACAGTTATTTATGCGTTCACGTCACAGGTGGTAAAGATGCCGGGAAAGACACAAAGATTCAACTGTCTTTCATCCTAAAGAACAAGGCTGTTTATAATGTTTCCGATAAGTAATCGAGTATTCACAAGGCGCAAGAACCAAGTTCAAATCATTGTTTGGATATGCGGATTCTTCAGCATGTATAAAACTGCCTTAGAAGAAACAATCCGGGCGTTTGAACAGTATAGATTAAGATATACGATTCAGAAAGATTAGAGGATATATGGCTCAACATATTTCAATCCGTGTGCCATGGCATGATGATGGCTGGAAGGGCTCCGTCTGCAAGGAGCCTTCCACCAACATGGCGTGCCTGAAACTGAAGAATATAATGGAAAACCGTGATGATGCCTTTGAGTGCAGCATCTGTGGTCAGTGTATGGTCGAACAGGAAGAAAACCTGCCCTGCATCAGTGAGGGCGGAGCCTTCATGTCTGACCAGCCCCTTCACAAGGAAACGGTACATCCATATAAACAGAATAATCCTGCTACGCACGGGCATTTTCTTCCGACTGATGTGGTGTATCCGGCATATTCTTTTTCGGCGAGGCCGTTTGCTTGGCTGATGCATCAAACCAACGATCGTCCTGGTATTGAAAACACCGCTCCTATATATGGAATTGATTATCAGCCTGAACGTGAACCTGAGTTAGGCTTTAGATCGACCTGGGTTCAGGATGCTGACAATCATAGGGCGATTTTTGATTATTTTTACCGGGATGTTATCCCGGATCAGTCTCTCTGTATCGCTTATGCTAAGCAGGTTCCTTTTGTTGAAGATAACCGCCGTGTTGTCATCGGTATCGGTCATGTGAAGAGAATCGTACCGGCTATTGAACACAAACATACGAATGCCGGCAAGCTGCGTTCTATGATCTGGGAAACGATGGTATGTCATTCCATTCGGGATGACCACAAAGATGGTTTTGTGATTCCCTATCAGCAGATGATGGAATATGCCAAAGATCATCCGGATTTCGATATGGCGCCCATTACGGTGTTCGCGCCGGATGATGCCTTTGGTGAGTTTTCCTATGCAACAGAGCAGTTAAGCTACGATGCCGTTATCGACGTACTCTTGAGCTGTATCAAGGCTTTCAAGATTATCAATGATTGCCTTGATGAGGATTATTCAAATGTCCTTACCTGGCTAAATGCACAGCTTGCTCTTGTAGGGGAAGACCGAGGAGCATTCCCCGGCCTTGGTGTCATGCTGAGTGCTTTTGGCATCCAGCTGGGCATTCCGCTGGCACGGGAGATCAAGGCATCATTTGAAGAAAATCATGACGATTTCTGGGCGTACGTTGATGGTGTAATAGAGGATCCGGAGGCTTATATTGCCGAGGAAAGCCTATGCGAAACCATCACACCCATTATTAAGAAAACCTGGAAAGCGCTGAAGCCGGAACGCAAGCAGTTGTTCCAGCTCCTCTGCCGCTTCTCCCTCAATTTGGATCAGGCGAACGTCCTGTTCAATGAGAGTCAGCGAGAAAAAAGGAACATCATCTGCACTGACCGGGCAATCCTTGAGAATCCGTATGTTCTGTATGAACAGACACGGCTGAAACTGGACGATCTGTATCTTTCTATACAGAAAGTCGATCGTGCTGTATTCCCTGTTCCGTCCATTGCGGAAAAGTATCCTTTGGAGAGTCCTTCAAAACTTGTATCAGATAATGATGAACGGCGTGTCAGAGCAGTGGTCATATCTGTTCTTGAATATGCAGCAGTACAAGGCCATACATTCCTTCCGTGCACCCTTCTTACAGACCAGGTTCAGAATATGACATTGGATCCGGCCTGCCCGGTCACTGCTGATATGATTTCAGCCATTGAACCTTTTATGGCGTCTGAAGTGATGAAGCGGGAAATGAAGGATGGCACAGAGTACTATAAGCTGACACGCCTCAACGCATTTGATGTCGAGATTGAGAAACGTGTCCGGAAGCGTCTGAGAGCGACAAAGCTCCAGGTCAATGCAGATTGGAGAAGGCTGCTGGATGAAAAGTTTGGCGGCAGAAATCTTCCGAAACTTGAAGAGCTGGCGCGTAATGAGAAGGCAGCTGTACTCAAAGTCCTGGCAGAGTCGCGTCTTTCTGTTCTGGTCGGTGATGCCGGGACAGGAAAAACAACGGTTCTTTCTGTTCTGTGCAGTGAGCCATCGATTGCCGCTGGCGGTGTATTATTACTGGCTCCTACGGGAAAGGCAACGGTACGCCTGATGGAAAGCGTTGGCGTAAATGGCCAACGATTTACAGCGTTTAATGTGGCTCAATTCCTTACCCGCAGCCATCGTTTTGACTGGGAAGAAATGCGGTTCAGGCTTTCCAAACAACCGTATACCGATCTTCCCGAAACAGTCATCATTGATGAAGCGTCGATGCTTACGGAAGAAATGTTTGGAGCCCTCCTGGAGGCAATCGGAACCGTAAAGAGAATTATCTTCGTTGGTGATCCGAATCAGCTTCCGCCCATAGGATCAGGAAAGCCTTTTGTCGATCTTGTAAATCTATTACGTGAAGAGCTTCCGGCAAGAAGCAGTCTGGACAATCCACGAGTCTGCAACTGCTATGGAGAATTGCGGATTAACCGCAGGCAGCAAAAGGAAGAAGAACGGCTTGATGTAAATCTTTCCCGGTGCTTTACCCGCACTGAAGAACTTGATGATGAGGAGGATATCATCTCCAAGATCGTTCAAGGTGGCAGTGAAAACATTCAGATTAAGCAGTGGGAAACCAGAGAAGAACTGGAGGCCATGCTTCTTGATACCGTTGCATCAGAAATCGGTATGAATGATCCGGATGATCAGGCTGGATTTGATCGTGCTTTTGGAGCAACGGTTGGGGACTACGAAACCTTCTTCAACAAGGATTCCGCTCAATTTGTGGATAAATGGCAGATTATGGCCCCTGTTCGCAATATGCCGCAGGGCGTCGTCAACATTAATCGCCTTTTCCATCAGAAGTACAGGGCGCATCAGATCGAACTTTCAAGACGTCGGGGCTTTAAGAAGTGTATTCCTGTGGCCTATGGCTCGGAAGAAATCGTATATGGTGACAAGGTTATAAATGTTCAGAATATCAGCAAAGAAGCTTTCCCGAATGACGGGAAAGCCATGGGATATGTAGCTAACGGAGAGATTGGAATCGCCTGCGGAACCTATAAGAAAGGTCTTAAAAATAACTTTCTGAATGTCGCCTTCTCTTCACAGAAAGGCTATACATACTCTTATGATGGGCGTGATTTTGACGATGAGTCAGGGACATCCCGCCTGGAGCTCGCTTATGCATTAACCGTCCATAAGTCACAGGGAAGCCAGTTTAACACGGTCATTCTCGTGCTGGCTGAACCTTGCCGGATCATATCCAGGGAGCTGCTTTATACCGCACTGACGCGGCAGGTCGATAAGATTATTATCCTGTATAACCAGGAGGCTTATCATCTTATGAAGTATGCTTCTGAGACGAATTCGGATATCGCCAAACGATTCACCGATCTCTTTGCAGATGTATTCCCTGATGACCAGGGCATTCATAAGCCGCAGATTACGAAGGTTGGCGATACATTCTTTGATGAAAAGCTGATTCATAAGACGGCTCATGGGGAACTGGTTCGCTCCAAATCAGAGGTCATCATTGCCGATGCGTTGTTCCATCATGGGCTTGAATATCAATATGAGCCGGAGCTGATTCTTGAAGGAAAGACCAAGCGTCCTGATTTCAAGATTATCGATGCAGATACCGGAGAGGAATGGTATTGGGAGCATTGTGGCATGATGTCCGATGCGAAATATGCTAAGCGCTGGGCTGAAAAAGAAAAGTTCTACGCTAAGAACGGTATCGTCAGGGGCAAAAATCTGATTGTCACCGAAGAGCATGATGGAGAAGGTCTTGATTCCTTCCAGATCAACGAAATGATAAAGGACATCTTTATGCTGTAACGCCGAGGTGAATGAAATGAGAATCCTTTTTTGCAATATTGCCTGGATGGATTACTATCAGGGAATTATTCCGGGAAAAGATGAGCCGAAAAATGGCGGAGCATTTGTCCAGGAAAATAATGATGCGCATGAGAAATTCAATTTTCAGTCGGCCTATCTTACTGAAAAACAAGCCGGATATCCTGATGGTGAGTAGTGTCTGGGCTTTGTCGAGACAAAATCAACAAACGGGAAAACCATAAATCAGCTGAACATTGAGAAAATTGAAGGTTGCGCTGCCTTGAAGAAAGAACAGGAAGTCGATGATGTACTTGTAGTGTACTGCGCGAAATACCCGGATTCCTTTGCCAATGAGACATATGTCGTAGGATGGTACAAGCATGCGACAGTATACCGCAACTATGCGCAGATCAATTTTGAGAATGAAGATGGCACCGTTTACGAGCAGTTTTACAACGCTATAGCCAGAAAAGAGGACTGCACACTGCTTCCACGCAGCCTGAGAAGAAAGAGCAACACATGGAGGGTGCTACGGAAGCAGAGGGGCATATCATACGGATTTGGGCAAGCCAATGTTTGGTATGCGCAAGGTTCTGATGATAATCCAGATCTGAAGAGATTCCTGAACCGTATCGTTTCTCTGACTGAGTCGTATGATGGAGAGAACTGGGTAGATGCATTGAACAAAGAATAGATTGTATAAAAGGAATTACAATTGAACTAATAGGCAAGCGGCTGCCACAGTGGTGACCACTATGGAAAATGGAACAAAATTACGACTATTATACCTATACCAACACTTGATCAATCATACGGATGCCGACCATACTCTCTCCACTCTGGACCTGATCCGAATCCTGAAGGAGCAGTACGACATTGAAGTGAATCGCAATACCCTTGCGAATGATTTTTCGATGCTTGAAAAGGCCGGCATCCATATTGAAGTCATTCATTCCCAGCAGAACAAGTACTATATATAAAGTTGACCTTGCAATCCCGACTTCGCGCGCAATGTGACTTTTTGGGAGCTTTAATTGCAGCAGCACTTCAATCTGTGCGCGCTTTTCGCGTGTCAGGTGGCGATATTTTCTATTTGTGGTATACTCGTTCTGGGCCATGGCGAACCTCCTGGTGTGTTGGTGTGTGGTAGCTTCATCATACCACGAGTTCGTCATCGGCTCTTTTTTATTGTCCTAGTTCATCTTACAATCATCTTTCTAAATTGAATACCCATTTTTGGTTGACTGGAAATAAATGGGTGTGTATAATTTCCTAAAAAGGATGGAGAAATATGGTATGTTAATGAAATCTTGTGTTGGTAGTGCTTGCTTAGCCTATGAGGAAATTCTGATTAACGAAATAGATCTGAATAATTATTCTCGCAGTGTCCGATTCAACGATGCCATCGAAAAAGCCAAATCGCTATCTGATGGTGCATGGGAAGAACTGCTTTCAGAACTTAATGAATTCAAAAAGAGACTCCCTTGCCACATTGAGATACCACAATCGTTCAAAGTTAAAGTTGAAGATGATATGGAGGACAGTTTTCACGAAGTTGAGAAGAGCTTAAAAAGAGCACTTAAATTATCAAGACCTCGGACTCGCTTTTTGATTGAAATACTGTTTTTACATTATTTGAATTGTCTGAAAAAAGACACGATGATTGTTGGAGATAAGGAAATTCCCTCAGATTTGACAGGGCCAGAAATGGCGAAAATATTGTTTGAGATCCTGCTCTTAGACCGAGAACAAGATAAAGATACAATTCAAAATATGAAAGAACTGTTATTGAAATGGAGGAATAATAATGGAACTTAAATACCTTGAATGGAATCTGCACGCTCAAGGCGGAAGAGACTACAACATACCTGGATTTGTGCCGGAATACCTAAAGCAAGTCGATTTATTTGTACTTGTTGAATTCAAAATCGCAAAGGGCTGGAGTGACTTCACAGAGGAATTAGAAAGTGATTTTGATTTGTATTGTTCTCCATATGCCACGCAAGAATACAACCAAGTTTGCATAGGTTTACGAAAAACAGCATTCGGTGAACCAAATGCGATTATCACAGCAGATAATATGTGCAATGGGAATATTCCTGAATATTTACGGGTAGACATACCCTTGCAAGGAAAAAATCTGAGCATTATCGGCACAAGAATAAAAACACAATCTGGGACAAAAAATGAACAGTATGCCTGGTTAAAGGAACAGTTATCTGGAATAGAAAGGTACATTTGTCTTGGAGATTTTAATTGTGTTTCAACAGTTTTGTCTCAAACATTTGACGGGGAAGCGGTAGTATATGGTCCTCGTATTTCGAATAATTATTACAGCTATGTATTCGAAGATGGGGAATCCCGATTCCGAGGGTTGGATTGGGCACTTATAAAAGGGGCAAATAGAGTATATAACGAATACGGTGATTCCGTGGACAGTCCATATGCCACATATGATTGGAGTTTTGTGAACCAAGAAAACGGTTACGGGGATAAAACAGAACGAGATTATTTGAATATAAGAGGGCTGCCGGATCACGCAATATTAAAGGGAATGATAAAACTATGAATCGGTTAGAGAGGGTCACTGTAGTCCTCAAGTGGTCTTGGCGATCCCGGACACATCAGAACTGATTGATAAAGCGGCGAAGACATCAGTGCTATGGTGAGGTTTGTGGCTTATGCTACCAGAAAATCTTTTGCGATAAGGAGGGATGACGTATCACTTATGCGATGAGCGACATTCATGGGATGTACGACTCCTATAAAAGAATGCTGTCCAAGGTAGGCTTTTCTGAGGACGATACTTTGTATATTCTTGGAGATACAATAGACCGCGGCACGGAAGGATTAAAAATCCTGCTTGATATGTCCGCTCGCTCGAATGTTTATCATCTTGTTGGCAATCACGAGTATGTGGCTTGTGCCATTCTACCTTGGCTTATGCAGGAGCTCACCGAGCAAAACACTGACGAGAACGTCTTGATGGACAGGCTTTCCATCATTGAAGCCTGGATGAAAGACGGCGGAAATCCTACGATTGAAGAATTTAGCAAGTTATCGCAGGAGCAAAGAGAATATGTCGTTGACTACATAGAAGACATGACTGTTTATGAAGAAGTTAATGTAGCGGGAAAGAATTATCTCCTTACTCACGCAGGGTTAGACAATTTCCAAATCGGAAGAGCATTGGATGACTACGCCCTGGGAGATTTTATATATACCAGCCCAAAACTGTCAGACCACTTTTTTGATGATAAACTGCTTATTGTCGGGCATACACCTACTCCCCACTATTATGCGATGTTAAACGGAACACATCAGGGAGAACCGAAGATTTTTAGAACGGATAGCTTTATAGACATTGATTGTGGCTGCGCATATGGTGGGAAATTAGCTTGTCTCTGTCTTGATACGAAGGAGGAATTTTATGTGTAGCGACCGAGGGCTTTGTTGAGAGCTTCCCCCGCTATCGGAGTTTGGAAAATTGGTGTAGAATAGCATCACGATGTTAAGGAGAGTCAATATGTGGTCAACGGAGAGTGTGTTTTATCAGATTTATCCCCTGGGCTTTTGCGGTGCGCCGAAGGAGAACGATGGCGTGCTTGTGCCCCGAATTCGGAAGGTCATTGAGTGGATTCCGCATTTAAAGCGCTTGCATGCGGATGCGGTCTATTTTTCGCCGGTGTTTGAATCCGACCGCCACGGTTACGATACGCGGGACTATACGAAGATTGACTGCCGCCTCGGCAGCAATGCGGATTTTGCGGAAGTCTGTAAGGCACTCAAAGAAAACGAGATTCGTGTGGTCTTGGACGGCGTCTTTAATCATGTGGGACGCGGCTTCTGGGCGTTTCAAGATGTGCTTCAAAAGCGGGAGCAGTCTCAGTATAAGGATTGGTTTTACATCCACTTCGACGGGAATTCCAATTATAACGACGGCTTCTGGTATGAAGGTTGGGAAGGGCACTTTGAGCTGGTTAAGTTAAACCTTGATAATCCGCAGGTGACGGATTACCTTTTCTCCTGCATCAAAGCCTGGATTGAGGAATTTCAGATTGACGGCCTGCGCTTGG
>ERZ773031.269-NODE-269-length-28733-cov-3.790083_pt1 | contig 28733 bp, 25 predicted proteins | sample MGYA00511666_ERZ773031 | MGnify/ENA primary metagenome ERZ773031 (study PRJEB29015, sample SAMEA2738135) | human oral metagenome | biome: human oral; feature: human-associated habitat; material: saliva | place: China | collected 2250 ...
GTTCTTGCTAAAGTAGAGTTAACATTAGTTGCCATCTCTGTAGCAATTCGAGCCATAGCTACATTCTTCGCTGCTTCTTCATCACCCAAAACATCAGCTTTGAATTCGATAACTTCTTGCAGCCCTTTAATCTTTTTATACTCTTCATAAAGTGCATTGAAATCATCTTGCCAAAACATCGGTTCAGGTTCATCAGAAAGATATCCATGAGCTGCTGGTTGTAGCATAGGAACTACAGAACCAGAAATACCAGGATCTGATGCGGAAGATGCATCTGGATCTAGGATACCCATATTAGAGATATCTAATAGACGGAAAGAATCTGATACGCTATTGGCTTTGTTCTCGCCAATACCAGAGATGCCTTTATAAGTAAATTTCAATGCTGTAATAGAGTCAACACTCGTTACAGCATTTCTAAACGCAATCAATTGACTGCGTGTTAGCTCTTTTATTAAATAGTCCGGTTGAATATCTAAGTTTTTGCGAATATAGTCAATATCTACACGGTTACCATTATTGCTTAGACGATAAATCTTAGAATTCAAAGTCTTAGCATAAGTAGCTGCGATATATTCACCATAACGTAATTTCTTCTTAGTTACATCCAAAGTATCACGTTCTCTTAAGGAAGAATATTCTTTAAGCATCCACATAAGAACGCAGAACATATCTTTCTTAGCTGTCCAAGGTAAACGAAGTTGTTCTTGGATATTGAAGTCCAAAATAGACTCAAAGGAACGTAGAATACTGTGACCTTTAATGAGCTTGTTTGCTACACTAAATGTCTCACCTAATTTACCTACCCAATACTCAGTATCGAATAAGCCAGTTAGGGTAAGATTTTTATCAGTTCGCATACAGAGTGTATAGACTATATGCTGAACGAGTTGATTGTTTTTATAAATAGATTTTGGTACGTTAATATGAATATTTGTATTCGTATTTGGAATAAAAGTGAGTATTTCAGGATCATCTTTAAACCTATCATCCGATGTGAATACGAATATATTGTCCAATCCAAGTTCACGTAATGCTCCAGTCAAACCATACTTAGCAAACAAGAATAATGCTGCTGGGAAGGTTTTCTTGAAGATATTACAATCGAACTCAGTTGCTGATACAGTTTCACCATCTGATGTATTAAGTTCATACACATGTCGATAGATATTGATCGGTTGGAAGTTTGTCTTCTGTGTAATGTAATCCTTCTCATTCTTAGCCGAAGTTGAGTTATAAGTACTTCTATCTACGATTTGATACATAGGGAGGTAGTAATTGCCATTTAGATAAAAATAAAACTTTTTAACAACTTCAGGGATCATGATGAGAACCCGAAGGTTCTCTTCCTGACCCTTAGCCTGAAGATAGTAATCTACGACTAAAATTTTAATAATAGAATCTTTTAAGTTGATATAGTTATACTGATTTTCATCAGCAGCACCTTTCTTACGATTTCTACTATTATTCTTTGAGTAATACTCTTTTAAGGTTTCTTGGACTTTGGTATATCCTTCGATAAGCTCAAAGCCCTTAACCTTTACTGTAAAGATCCCATTCGTTGTTTGACACGAAAGGATAATCTTTTCCAAATGCTCTACAATATCATCATCAGAACGCACAAATAAATCACCATTAAACGGAATAGTTGTTTTCTCAGTGAATTTTTTGATAAATTCTCTTTGGGTGATCATATTGTAACTCCTTCATTGAAAATATAAGTAATTTTCTGTGAGATTTTTTGCATAATATACCAGCAGAATAAATTACTAATCTTTATCGTTGGTTAAAGAGACACGAATCTCTTCACCAATTGGATTGATAGCATCTGGTTTATCTTTGATAATGAGTTCCATATCGATATCAAATGCATTCAATACACGTTTAGCCTTAAAGAAACTAATGTTGTTATTATTAGCCGATTTAAGAGCACGCATGTCGTTATTGAAATCAGATTCTGATGGGAACTTAGCCTTATAAGAATCAGAGTCAATACCTTTAGCATTGATAGCTTGTTTAATAGCTACCAATTCTTCAGAATCTTCTTCATTAATAGGCAATGTAAGTACATTACTGATTTTAGCTAATCGAGTACTTTCAAGATTCTTTATCTTGTCAGCTGCTCGAATATTATCTACCAAACTTTTCGTGTTCTTTGGAGATAAATCAACAATGTTACTAGCAGAGTATGCAATCTTGTCCTCTTCAGTGGTTGGCTCTTGCCAAGTAATGATAGGACCAGAATTAGTAATACAGACATCACGTTTAGATTTCGGAGACTCTTTGTATGGATATACATAGTCTCCGATTTCTACACAGACATCACGTAAGAATGGAGCATTATTATCAACTAAGCGACCGAATTCAGACATAGAGACTACATCCATCGTCTTGTTTTTTAATACTGCTTTTTTGATGTCCATTTCTACACCACTAGATTATTTTGCTTCTTCTTCTAATACAGCATCATCTTTTACGATTTGTTTGATAGCTGCATCAAGAACTACTTTAACTTTAACTTTATCGTCTTCTACTTGAGCTTCGAATGTAACAAAGTTAGGGATTTCCAATACTGGATCCATATCGATATTAGTACGGAAATATTCTTTGATGGATTTGATGATTACAGCAATCAATTTGGAAGTGTATTCTTGACCATTGATTGGTGCAATGTTGAAACGATATTTGGAAGCAACTTTTTCGAAGATAGCAGATAATACTACGTCATCGAATGTCACTTTATCACCAACTAATTCATCTTCAGTTGGGTTAACCAACATGTTTACAGAGAAGCCTTCGCCGTCTTCGGATTCGTGTTTTTCGATAGATGCGGAGAATACTACTGCACTGCCGTCATTGGATTTAACTACTACAGTTTTAGGACCTTCGTTTTTTACTTGACCAAGGTAAGTAGTGATACCTTCTACGAATGCTTTAACAAAGATTTCAGTAAAGCTTGCAGACCAAGCAATTTTTTCTTGTAATAAGTTGGATTGTACTGCGTTTGCTACTGCGGATTCGGAAAATTTCATTGTTGTTCCTCCTAATTGGATTACTTAAAATAATATATTATTCAAACTGCATTTATCAGTTTAAACCAAAATTAATTAACCTTCAAAACCAGGGATAGTTGGACCAGGTTTTAATGGAAATTCATCTACTTTTCCCTTAGCTTTTTTCTTTTTAGTATCACCATCGGTATCCCCATCTGTTTCTAGTGGGAATGCACCCCAAGCACCATTAATTGGTTGACTAAAGTTTGTTTTAGTCGCAATTAAATCAGGAGTTTTTGCTGGTACAAGTTCTTGAATAACTAAATCATAGTCATAGAAATAGATTTTACGAAGATCACGATTATCTGCTTCCATATAACTAATGATTTCGTTTACTTGCTCTAAACTTGTAGCGATACCAAAACCAATGATACCTTTTACTACACTAATACTTGTAGAATCATTATTGGATTTATCTAGTAAAACTTTTGTGGATGTAGCAATAAGATCTACATTAGGACCAGTGCAGAACTCAGATAAGAGTGGTGCTTCCCAGTCTATAGTTTTCTTCTTATTGTACACAGTTACTGTGGTGAATGGATCTTCGTAGTCATGACTTACAGATGTTTGTACTACGAAGTACATTGCTGTTGGTGATGCATTGAATTTTCTAATTGCATCTTTGAATTTTTCGCTATAACTAGCTTGATAGTCTTTCATAGGTTTAACCTCCTTGAAATATAAAAATATTAAAATTCTGTATGGGTGATATGGAAAATATACCACCCTTACCACATCTATAATATACTTTTATAAATTATTTTGACTTTGGAGATACATGATGTAATCATATGCATCTTTCTCAGATAATACCATACAGTTAGGACTGATCTTGCTTAACTTAGAAGATACAAATCCAGGATAAGGTATAACTAAGATATCAGTCTTTTTAGTTACCGACTTATTACCATCAGCATCAAAGCCTAACTTATTAAATTCTTCTTCTAATACAGAAGATCTAAACCCAGTAAACCGAACTGTCTTTCTATCTTGTACAGAAGCACCTTCGCCTCTGAAGGTTATTTGTAAATTAGGCATGGATTCGATTAATAATAAATCATCCATGAAAGCATGACGTTCTTTAGCAATAGTATCAGCAATTACATTACCAATACCTTTAACCATACTAATCAAACGTCTAACACTATCATCATCGTTATGGATAATAGCATTCAAAGATACGTTATTTAGAATAACTCTCCAACGTTCAGCACTAATAGAACTGAATCCAAGAGCACCTACTACTTTATAGTCTGGTAATGGTTCAGATTTAATCTTATTGATTTGATCGAATAGTTTATTGGTTAAAGCATCACCAATTAGTTCTGCTGAATACATCTTATCTAATTCAATCAAATCTCTAAATGATTTTATATCTAGCTTGGAGATGTATGCTCTAGAGAAGTCTTTGAATCCTAACTTCTTAATCATATTCGTAATACGAGTCGCATTACGTTCTGGACAAAGAGGATTTAGACAATAAGCACTATCACCAGACATAGATAAAGTAATAGGTTCGCCACAAGCTGGACAGTGTGTAGGGAATGGGATAACCGGATTAGGATTATCTACATCTTTGAATGGTTTATCAATATAACAGATAACATCATTCACATATGTAATCCTAACTGGATCTCCTAACCTTAATCCTAATTCTCTGAATCTCTTATAGCTATGAGCAGTCGTTTTGTCATGCGTAGAACCAAGGAATTGGACAGGTTTGAAGTGAGCCATTGGTGTGATTAGACCATTTTGACCCACTGTGTATGTATACCCATTGAAGATTGTATCGGCACTCATTGCATTGAATTTAATAGCCATAGCCCAATTATCGGTGAAGTTATTTCTACCGAGAATCTTATGGATATTATAATCAGCGAATGAGATTACTACACCATCATACATGAATCCCATGATACCTCTGAGGGCAGAAGCATCTTGGACGAATCGATAAGTTTGGAATAAGAGGTCATTATAATTCCCTCTCATATAAGTATACTTCATCTCTACACCAGAGGAATAATACTTATTCAAGAATTCTACTTCTTGAACCATATCATCGAATTGTAGACCACTGGTTCTAATCGGTACTAATGTAATCAAATCTCTGTATTTGTTTACATCAGAGCTACCAAGCAATCCAATAATAGCTACACGAGAATTCTTATATTCTTTCCCAAATTTATATTTGAGAATTTCAAGATTTCTATCTGTAACTATTGCTTCGAACTTAATACCAAAGACAGTTCCTTTTGGAATAATACCTTTAGCACGATGGAATACTTTACCACCAAATATTGGAGTATAATCGGAAGCTATACCATTAGCTGTATCGCCACGACTATAAGCTGCAATGATAGTATCTCCATCAACTGTAGCTTCTATAGATACACCATCGTACTTAAGCTCAGCTATCAAACCAATATTACCATCTGGAGTATAAGGAAATACTGCATTATAGTATCTGCTCAAGAAGTCTCTTTCAAATACCATAGTTGTAATATCATCTGGATCTACTCCAGCAGATACAGCTTCGTTCATTGTGGTATACTTACATTTGTAAAGAGTACCAACAAGCTCAGGATAATTATGCTCAGCACTATGTTTAATCTTAGAGAGTTCTGTATAATTACCTACACTATTTGGATTATAAAAATCCTCTTTGATAGGCATTTCGAATCTCATAAGATCTCTATCATAAATCATATCCTTAGCTTTCTCTTCAGGTATAGTTTTAAATACCTCGATAAGAGATTGATCTTCCAATAGAGAACCAACGTTATCTTTACTGTCTATAGTAATACCAACTGCACCTACAGGAGGTTCATATCCTTGATTCTTGAATTTGACTACAACTGAATCATAGATAGCATCATCAAGAGGTAGAATAGATCTTTGAGTGTTGTTGTATAATATATTGGATATCTCCAATATATTTCTAATATCTCTTGGTTCTACTTTACCTTGACCTTGAATATAATTTACACAAATGGTATTGATATCAGTTACATCTTCTGGAGTAATGATATCTTTACCATTTCGCAAAGCATCAAGTATTGCTATTAGACGTTGGTTCATCTTGGATACCTCCCGTTCTAATAACAGGCATTACATGTATTGGGATTGCTAATGGTTCTGCTGTTGCAGCTTTAACTATAGCTTCAGCTTCTTCCATAGTTTCGCAAGTACTAATCAAGTTCATTACTTTCTTAACGATATCCGCATCAATAACGTCAGTTATACCATTAAACTCTACTGGGCTAATGAGCAACTCATCTTTATGATGCTTTTTGTATAACTTAACTAGTCTAGCCATATCTTCATTTGTTACAAAGAATGGCATACGGATAATTGGAGATTGAACAATGTCTTGATCATAACATCCATATTTATAATATGGGTTATTAATATCTGGAAGTTGTTCAAATACATTAAGAAGTACTGGAGCTTTGTATTGTTTCTTGTTCTTCTTGAAGTTGATCTTAAGACCAATAGCCTTCATCAATACTTTAGCTATTTCAGCAGAACGAGAAGTTGCCAATACATTTGCCTCACCATCAAGTTTGACATATGGTTTGAATGGATCGCCTACTAATAATTGGTAAGCTTGTCGTCTATACTTGAATGAAGATGAGAGTAGCATAAATACAATAGCCAATCTCATAGATACATCAGCAGCATCTAATAAGTTAGACCATTCCATTGCACCTAATCTTACAGGAGTATCAGAGTATCCGCTTCTGTGTTGTTTATGAGCTCTAGTCTTAGTATTTTCACCACGTAAGTTAGTAGAAGCTAAAGATACAGCAGAGAATTTTTCTTCTGCAATTTGTTTCAATCTATAAATATACTTCTTACCAGTGATAACACCACGACTAGTTCGAATATGTCTATAAGAACCATCAGAACATCTTTGTTTTACCCAAAGTTTATCTAATTCAACCCAAGGAAACTCAGCATATAAATTATACAAAGTAGTTAAGTTGATATTACCAGATACTGGTTTACAAACTAAGAATAAAGCATTATCTGCCATTACGGATTGTAAGAAGAACTCACGTTCTTGTAATCCATATTCCATGATTTGTTCATTATAGAAGAATGCTTCTTCAGGATTTACTACATTCATAAATTGAAGAATCATATTTTCACATTCTGGAACCATATCAGATCTATTTAGTTCAGAAGCACCGTAATACATATTACGCATTCTTTCTACTATTCGATCTGATACATAGTTGATTTCTGTTTCGAACGTTTGACCTGGATTTTGACGATTGACCATTGTAGAAGAATTGTAAATAATATCCACTGGATATAATTCACCATTGCGTTCATACATTGGCATATCTTCATCTTTCCATATATAAGATACTACACCTTTACCGGCATAACGGTCTGTACATTTGTCGCCTTGTTCCATAGGCTTTTCTTCTTTGACTACAAAGTTGATTACTAAGTTAGTAAACACTTTGTCTTTAGTCATATAAGGTTTGCCTTCAAGGATAGCTTTCGAATTATAAAGCAATCTATCGGCTTCATTCGAAAGTTGTCTACCTTTACTCTTTTCTTTCTCTAGAAGATCCACAATCTTTTGAGAATATTCCAGAGTTTTATTCCGGTATTTCTCGATTTGTGGATTTTCATATTCTGTACTGTTACAATATACATCGATATCTATAACGGTACCATTAGCGAGGAAGCAAGTATCTGATTGTAGCTTTTCTTTAAGCATCTGTACAGATTGAGTATATAAAGCTTCATCCTCTTTCTTTTCTTTACGAAGAGCACATAGAGTACGATGTTTAACTTCTTCACCAATGTCTGGGAAGGATTTATAGTTGCCTGTTTCATCTCCATAAAGATTTAGTAGAATATCATTGTCATTGACCATGACTTCTACGTTTTTGTAGGTTGGTGCTGTAAGTTTACGAGCTGCAGACTCAGATAATACAACTGGGTCTTCTGTAGTCTCTGCTAATGCCATATAGACACAAGTCAAGTTTACACCAGTACCTGCATTTAATGCACTATCAAACGAATCTGGAAGAATAATTGGTGAGTTCTTAGGGATTATATCACCTGGAGTTAACGCATCAATATATTCTGTATTCATTTCATAGCCATACATTTCTGTGATGTATTCATAAGTAGTTCTAGCGAATACGTCGACTTTCCCTGTTTTAGTATCTCGCACAAACATCCAATACATCATTTTATTTTTGTATACTTTGTCGATAACTTCATAATCGTGTTCGGCAATAATATAGTTGCTGGAATATTCAGCAAATTGACCTTCAAAGCCAGTAGCCATTAAAGGCGTTTCTGGCTTTGAGATTTGGATAGTTTGCTCTGCCTGTAAACCATACATAAGTTTACGAGGTCCAGAGTTTGTATTTGTAGCTGGCTGTTGTAATGATTTACCAATTACATATTCTGCACACGGATAAGCATTTTGCTTTTTCGCTGCGGCTTGAATTAAATTAAGTGATGTTGCCATTCTCTAACCTTCCTTTCTTTTAAGCACTAATATCACTTCATATTGATATTATATGATTAAAAGATTTATTAATATTTGATGCCAATTGTACCAAGAATATCAGAAGTTAGATTACTACTTTCGATTTGATCTTGGTTATCGATATCAATATCATCGTTAGCATTAGATGGCAATTTCTCTAATTCGGATTTAGCTACTTCCATGAAGAGTTTATAGAACTCTGGATCTTTACGAAGTTTTTCTTTGAAACCTTTCAAAGAGAATTTGAAGTCAGTACGGTCATCGAAGTAGTAACCAATACCAGCACCATTTACACGACCATTGTTTTGTAGTAGCATAAATAAAGAAAGTTCTGGGTCGAAGCCATGGTCATAAGTAAATACCATTGTAGAAGTTTGACCAGCACCGGCTGAACGTGATTTAGTATTAGTTACATCTACTAAAGAACCAGCTACTTTGAACTTTTCATCGGCTTTGAGCTTAGTATCATCTAATCGAATTACTGTATTGGAAAGATAGATTACAGTTCTACCACGGGGTAAAGATTCACCTTGTTTCAAATACATCAAGTCAGCTTTCTTAGGACGAATAGATACGTCAGAAAGAATATGGTTTACTACGACTAATATAATATTAGCCATTTTAAGCATAGGAATTACTCGACGAATAATATCGGTTACAACTTTAGCTGTACGAGTAACAGACATGTTAGAAGATACTTCACCCTCTTCTACCAAATCATCTGGCATAATCAAAGCAATGGAGTCTAAGATATAAACTGTTGGCTCAAACAATCTGATTGGTTTGCCTTCTTCGTCTACATAACCAGTATCGTATTTATATCTTTCAGGATCTGCTAATTTCAAATCATGAATGAATTTAATACGAGCTAAGAAAGTTTCTGCAGTAATACCAGTATTACGAATTACGAAACGTTTCTTATATTCTTCTTCTGTTGTAAATCCACTTAATTGCATACGACGTTCTTTAACCATACCACCTTCGATAGAATCTTCGAAGATTGTAGAAGTTTTGAATGGACGAACAATGTTAGCCGCCATTTGAGTACAGAATGTAGATTTACCACAACCAGAACGTCCGATTACCATTACCATACTACCATCAGAAATACCTAGGTTGTATTTAGTTTCTCCATTGTTATGAACTTTGTAACCATTCATGAAGTCAAACCCTAAGAAACCAGTTGGATAACCAACGTCAATTTTAGCTTCAGAAGACATACGAAGATCTTTATCTTTAGATACTCTATCTCTAAAAGCACAAGCTAAAGAGGATTCATAATCTACATCGTTATTGAAAACAGTAACTTCTTTTGCCATGGATATACTCCTTTATATGAAATAAAAAATAAATGTTTTATTATATGTATTATAAAGTACACTTCTACATCAAAAATGATTATCTAACCAATAAAGATATCTTGTTTCTCAAGCTCTCTAATTATAATAGGAACTTTGACAAAAGGAAGCCCAGTATTTGTTACACAGTGTTTTAAAATAGATGGAGACTTCTTCCCATTAAACATACAGTACTCATTATAAGAGATAAGTATTTGAGAGATAATTCCAGTATCGAATGTTTCTAAAATCATACAAACGGCTTGTTTGAGAGACTCTTCGATAAGTAAAGCTCTTGGAAGAGTAGCTGGAGCTGTAGTTTCTGAATCTACAATATCATTTGCCATTGTATTGATGAATACATCAGTAAAGTTTCTAGGGTAAAGAATATTATAGATATGGATTACTTCCATAGGAGTTAAGTCTCTATTGGTGAATAAGCACATAGTATAATTGATGCGGTTGATATTCACATAATCTCTAATAGATGCTTTTGAAATAATAGAGAGGTAGATGCATAACTCTTCATCCAATGTACCTAATGCTTCTAAACGAGCTACTGTATCATAATTGTAGAACTTAGCAATTAGATAAGCGATGTCTCGAATGTATGGACCATTTTCAGAGAATAGAGTACTTCTAAGGAATGTATTTACTAGTCTACATCTTTCAGAACTTCTTTCTGTATTATTCAATACTTGAAGAAGAGTGAATAAGAACTTAGGAGAACCATATAAAGGGATTAATTTCTTAGAATGTCTATCTTCTAAATGCTCTAAGATTACATGGTAATAGTTTTCCAATATTTTATATAACTCATGGTAAGACATAGTATCTATATCTGCCATCATGACTAGTAATTGTTCGTAAGTATAACGCCCTGTGGCGAATTGACCTGTCAACATGGTAATTTGCTCCTTTTAATTATTTAATAATAAACGGATATTTATAAAATTGTCAATTAAAAAATAAAAAATGAAAATGGAGAGCTGAATATTCAGCTCTCCTATTTCTATCTACGAATATACTTGAATAATACGTTTTTCTGTATTTCTCATAATTGTACGACTATTGTAGTCTACAAAGTATGGTGCGTTAAAAGAATCTAACATCTTCATCAAAGTACTGAAGTGAGCAAACTTAACAAAACCACGGTTATAACCACCGACGATTAATTGCTTTATAGTTAAATTTTTATACTCTGGTTTTTCATAAGGTGCAAAATTCAACTTCCATACAGGACATTTGATATCTATTTGAATAGATTCGTTATAATAAGCTTCGAATAAGTCTTCTACAAACTTACGTTTTTCTTTATCGGCTTTATTATTAGCAGCCAATAGCTCTTTGATATATCCTACGCTTAGTAGAAGAGTAGTGTGTTTGTAACCCTTATAAATTAGCTTAATCTTGTTAACTCTACTAGGATCTACATTACTCAACAATACTGCTTTAGTAATACCGAGCATATAAGCAACATCTTCTACCCTGATTTCATCAGTATCTTTCAAAGAATTCATTGCTTCTACAACTGGATCATCGCCAGTGAAATCAGTAATGTCGATAGTCTTATGACTTTCAGACATTATTTGCTTAATTCTATTGGAGATATCATTTCGATATTTCATTAGATTAGCTACTTGGAATTGTAATTCAGTGATTTTCTTATTTACATGAGCTAGTTCGTCTCTTAAATCTTCCACAGAATTAATTTTAACCACGATTATTTCTCCTTATTAATATAAATCTTAACGGTCATTCCATTATCATCTTTCTTAACAGTATATGAAGTATAGTTTCTATAAGAAGATCTCATCCATACTAATCTATAACCGAAATTATATGATTCAAGCATACGTACTACTGTATTATATTGAGGGAATGTGATAAGACCACGTCCAAAACCTTGTGCTATTAAATCACAAACACTCATATTTTTATACTTAAGATATTCTCCAATAGGAGAAGCCATGTCCTTCAATGGTGTAGATATACTTAAAGGAACATTAGCAGTATTATGGAACTTTAGGATATATCTTAAACACTCACGCATCTTAGGATTAGATTTTTTCATATCTAGGATAGACTTAATATATCCTACTTCTAATCTACTCATTATTGTACCACGTGAATCATATCTACGGTATTTCTTTATTTTAGTAGAATCGATTCTGGCTTTAAGAGTACTTACTGTTATACCAAGTATATAAGCAATATCATCTAATTCCATTTCATCTTTATCATTCAGCATATTTAGTAATGTAATAGCTGGATCTTCTTCTTCAAAAGAACAATAAGGAACTATTTTAACGTTATTTTGTATATGCTTATAAAGCTCTTCTCTAAGCTCTTCCTTTTTTACTTTAAGAGATTCGATTTCTTTTCTCTTTAAAGCCATAGTTTCATCAATAGAATCCAATTCTTCTCTTAATTTGATTTCCTTTGCATCCATAATAATTCTCCTATCTATAAATTTTAATAACCATAATCTCTGGTTTAATTTCTCTAACCATAAATATTGGTTTATTACCTTTGCCAATATACTGTAATCTGTATGGTAAGTTATGGGAACGTAGTAAATTATTTAAGTATTCTTCCTTGGAGGGAACTCTAATAATTCCTCTGGTTAGACCAAGTCTAAACAAGTCTTTGATTTTACAATCAGAGAATTCTTCAGCAAAAACATAGTCATCCCAAATACATTTATCATTAAGATTAAATGGGATACCATAGTTTGGGCTAGATGGGTTTACTCTATCATCTAAGAATTCTAATAATTCTCCTCGGAATTCTTTATTGATAGTTCTATCATGTACTATCTCTTTGATTTGAGCAACAGAAGCTCTATTGATTCTTCTGTGTAATCTACCATCGATGACACGAGGATTAAGGTAATGCTTTAAACCTTTACCTCTGATCTTATACTTAACGTTTAGAGGAGATATAGCTATTAATTTAGATATATCGTCTATATCTATCTCATCCCTATCGTCATATTTATTCAAGAACCGTAATAACACATCATTCTCAGTTCCATCTGTATATGTATCAGTAAATAATACATCTTTTGATTTTCTTTTATCATGTGTAGCTCTAACTTTATGATATATCATATTTATTCCCCTTATAGATTTTGCGAAAGAACTCCCATACCCAATATTGGGTATGGGGAATATTCTTCCTTTAATTTGACTCTAAAAGTCTTGTACAACTTTAATTTTCTTAGATTCTTCTTTTTTATCTTTACCAAGAGATTTAAAGAAGTCATCTTTGGCAGCGTCTACATCTGCCGGTGTTGCATCTGCTTTAAGTGTATCAAAGATATCTGCATTAGTAGCATATTCTTTGTTGAAGAAGTCATCAGCTGTAGTGTCTACAAACTTAGAACGTTCTTTGAAGTCTTCATATGTCTTTTCGATTTCGTTGATAGGCATTTTCAAACCAGATACAATGATATCTAAGTATTCAGGTTCATGTAAGTCTTGTACATGAGAGAATGCTTCGAAAGGCATACCAAAACGTTTCTTAATAACTTCATAACCAAAGTCAATGAATTCCAATGCACGTTCTTTTACATCAAGAACTGTAGCGATACGTTTTGCAGATGGTTGAGTTTCTAAAGATTTCATATCATCAATTACTTCAGTAATACGACGGTTGAAATCATCAGAGTTTTTGATCTTAGTCATATTGACACGGTCAATATACATAAAACCAGGTGTACGCACAGTTTTCAACAAATCAGATTCATCAATATTTTGAGAAGATTTATTAATAGTACCACCTAATAAAATGTTCACATTATCTGCAAATTTTTCATTAGCTAATTGCTCTGCACGTAAACGGTTATTACCAGCAGCTTCTAAGAAAGATTTATTGGATAAAGCTTCTACAGTGAAGCTATCATCTAATTCTTTAAATAGATCTACTGTATTTTTCAATCCACGAACGTCGTCTTCAAAACCAGTGAATACGAAGAAGTGAATATGGGTGCCATGTACTTTACGTAAGTAGTTTGCTAGAAGTACAGATGCACCAGAACCTGTACCACCTTCAGAAGAAGTAACAATGATTGTCATACAATCTTTAGGATCTTTTTCGTATTCGAAATGACCACTTTTAAGAGTATCTACCATCATTTGATTAGCAATTGTACGTTCTTTAGCACAACCACGATATTCACCATCTAATTCGATAGCACGATCATGATATTCTTCTGGAATGTCTTTCAAAGTTGAATTAATTAAAACCATATCCTTAGCAATTTCAGGATATTTTTTAAACAACGCAATGGCAGCTTTGTTACCAGCTGCACCAATGCCAATTACTTTTGCATTTAATAACATTTCAAATTCCTTTCTTATTACAATACTGCAACGCTTTCATTCATTATATGTAAAATATTACCAGCCCATTTAGGATCGGTAGCATAATTACCTTGTTTCATAGATCTAAGCGAAGTATAACCATTGTTATAGAAATGACGCTTAATCCAATTAGCACCAGCAGTAATACCTTCTTCTAAACTTCCACCCATTGTAGAAGCTCTACCGGGATCTTGGTCTACTGCATTAATACCGAAATAGTTGTGACGAGTTTTAGCCAAATGAGAACTACCCCAACCAGATTCTGCAGCTGCATGAGCTAGAATATAGATAGGGTTCATTCCTGTTTGAATAGAAGCATTAATAAAAGCTTGTCCTTTACCAGCAAACTCTCTAGATACACCTCTTCTTTCTATCCAGTAATTGATGATTTTATTCATATCATCACCTGTTAATAAAGAAGATGGGTTGTTATTTGATAAGTCTGAATCGTATCCATAACCACCTTTAATGGCATTGATAGCATCTTCATGCTTTGTCATTGCATCGATATGATTTTTTACATTTTGTTGTGCTTTAGTAACTTCTTTAATTTCATCAACATGCTTGGCAATGTATTCGTCATGTTGTTGAATTTCTTGTTGAGCACTTTGTATTTTCATTTCAAGTGCACTGGCACGTTCTAACATGAAAACGTTAGATACCAATAATGCGGCTATTATAATACAAAGAAATCTAGTCATAAATCCTTTGTGTTTTTCTAAAAGTTTATACATCGTATTTCCTCCTTTAGACAATCCTTTATCTTGCTTTTAATAGCTCAGCCACCTTTCGAATTATATTTTGTAATAAAGGATAATAAATGGTGCTCTACCAATTATAGTAGAGCACCTAACTTTAAAATTATTCAGCCTTATTTTCTTTTTTGTCTTTTTCTTTAAAGGCTTTTTGGTCCTCTTGGGACAATTCACCAATTAAACCAAAGTCACCCACTTCATGGATAACACCTACTTGATTTTTATCTTCGGACATAAGTCTACACCTCCTTTTCTATATTTAAATTTTCAATAGACTTATCTTTTATATAATATACAGTTAAATTCACTATTATTGACGCTTAATTTTAACAGCTTCTTTACCTTTTACAGTATTAGGTAAGTAATTACCGATATTGATAAGGTTTGTGTTAATACCAGCACCAATAAGATATGCATTTAACGTATTACGAGAGATAGAGTCATCTACAGATACATCGACATCTTCTAATGATACCATACCTTTAGTCGCTATTGTATTGTAGAATTCATTTTTAGCATTTACAGTATCAGCCCTATAAGTAGAGAACTCTTTCATAGTTTTCTCTAAACCCATTACAGCCATACATTCAAATTCACGGTCAGAAGTATTACCGTTTTTATCTGCACCCAATAAACGTCCTGTTTTCATATTACGTTCATCGATATTAATAGACATAGAGTTCTTCTTAGCCAAGAACTGTTTCATTTTCTTCATTGGTACATAAACTACAGTTGCTTTGTAGTTAGTAGTAACAGGTTTACCATCTTTATTTCTATATAAGAATGGTAATTGTACATTTTCCATTACTGGTACATGAAGAATTTTATCCATTACAGCATACATCTGCTCTAAGTTAGGTTCAATTTCAAATACTTTCATTTGGAATTTAATAGGGAATTCTTGTTGAAAGAATTTATAAAATTGATCATCGTTCATATTACGGAATTTCTCTTTATACCAAGCAGAGTTTTGTTCTGTTGGATCTAGAGTATCCATAACTTTATAAATCAACATCTCTACATCGTGACGTTGTTTCTTAGTTATAGCCATTTACTATAGGTACCTCCTTATGATTAATTTAGGTAGGGTAGGATTATACAAATGTTAAGCCTAGATCGGTTTTTACACTGGAGGAAACATATTAGTAGAGATCAATATAGCTAATCCCTGTTAATGCGATGATTTCTATCTTTAATTCTAACCTTCCGGATTATCCCATAGCTAATATTAGCTATGGGGTATTCTTCCGCTTAAAACAGTTAAGTAATGATAAATTCGTTCAAAAAAGAAAAGGAGGATTTTCGATATAAATGGAATATAAAGATTTTGAACAAGAATATTTCCTCGAAGCTTATTTTGCTAAAGTACCTAAAAATATCTTTCAAGCAGAAAAGACTCTGCAAGAAATTATAGATAAATTAATTAAAGAATCTATCGGTGATAAGAATGTAGCATTTTTCAGAAAGAAACTAGATGAATTATGTAAAAGTTTATTCAGTCAATTTGGTTTCTATGAAGCATCTAGTATTGCATTAAGTTCTGATTGTGGTCCTGCTACTATTCGATGGTGGACACGTTCTGGATTCAATCCACAAGATACTCTTCTCAATATTCGTAAAGTAGTTGATATAGATGTAAACAAAGGTGTATTTAGATTCAATAAGAAATATAGCCCTTGGATTAAGATTTATTTAAACACAAACTTCCTTCGTGAATGTAAAGATGCTAAATTAGTTATGGCTGTAATGCTACATGAAATTGGTCATACATTTGAAAAACAATTCCGTATGGTTATGAATCGTGAAGAAACTGTAGAAAGTATTTACCAAACACTTTCTCGTTTTAATTTACTTAGCACAGAGAAAAAGCGTCTATTGGTGACTAGTAATCTTATTTATAATATCTTCGGTAAAGCATATGTTGCTCTTAAAGACCGTGTATCTAGAAAAGAAACGTTCTCTGACCAATTCGCTGCTATGTTTGGATATGGTCCTTATGTGGCACAAGCTCTTAAAATTACAGAAGATAAATTCAACGAATATAGAAGCATTAGATCTGATAACCGTATCGAAGATTTAAACTTGTTCGATAAAGCTTTGTTTGAATTGAAGATTTTTATTAATACTTTATATACTACAAAAACACACCCAGATTATGGTGAACGTGCAGCTGATGTAATTACATATCTTGAATATGAATTAAAGCATAATAAAACTCTTAAACCTTCTGACAAGAAGAAAATTCAAGATGAAATCAAATCAATTGAAAAGACTTTAGAAAAATATCTTGAAGATAATAAAGACAAAGATAACTATATCGTACAACGTGCTAAATCTGATATCAAGAAAAGCTATGATAAGCAACGTGATACTACAAACAACCAAGTTCGTGGTGTTGACTACTACTTAGATAAATAAGCAAAAAGTATACCACTACCCAATATTGGGTAGTGGACCTTTTTATCGTTTATTTGCTTCATAGATACTCATAGCAAAATACATGAGGATTGATTTGAAATATAAGTTTCTAGTCGCTAAACGTTGTTTACGTTTACGGTATGCAATAGAACCTGTTTCTAACCAGTCTTCTATAATTTGTTTCATTCTTGCAATATGAGGATCTTTAGAGTTTGGTTTAGGATTTGTAGTAAATACTATGAAGTCCATATTCAAAACATCTTTATCTTTAGATTGTTCAAAGTAAGTATATATCATAATAGATATAACTTCACGAATCTTACGAGTAGCATTTGGTGTATTAGTAATAGATTCGATAATGGATTTAAGTTCATCTGTTTTAACTGCGGTATTAGAAGCTAGTTTACAGTTTCTATAAGATATACCACCAGCTGTTAGAAATGCCATTGTTTTATCGATATTCTTTTCAGCTAAGAAAGAGTCTGATTTAGCAATTCTATATTCAGATGGATTTTCTGAATCTTCATTATCGGAATTATATACCATATAGTCTTTATTTTCATACGCTTTGTAGTATTCTTTAGCGATATTTTTAATAAAGTCTCCCAAACGGTTCCGTAACTGTAAGATTATGTATACTACATCATCGTCATCGAAGTCTCTGAACTTTGTCTTATACGTACTATACCATACTTGACATTTAGAACGAATAGCACCAAAGATATTACCTTTGTTTACAATATCGAATTTTTGAGACATCGCATTATTTACTACCCATTCCATTACATAATCAACTGGCTCAATAGGGAAAGAGCGGAAATGTAATGATGGATAGAATTTACCAGTGAAACCCATGTATACGGATGCTAATTCAAGCATCTTTGTATCATGTTTATCCATGAAGTATTTTACAATACAAAGACAAAGTACTGTTGTAGGATCTTGAGGTGCTACAAAGTTATATCGTTTATCGTCACCATAGTAAGTATTAGCAATAGCATTTTTTATTAGGTTAATATCTACACCAATACCAGCAAATAGTTTATCAGAGTCTGCTTTTGTATATGGAATTCTCTTTAATGGTAAAGTAGAGAATACAAACTCAGCTCTAGCGTCAATAAACTCTTTGAATATCTTAGCAAATTCACGTTTACCTCGTTTATCCATAGCTTCTTGAACTACTGGATAGACAAGTTTCTTGATTACGCTAGTATTATTCTTCATAACTTAGTCTTCTTTAGTTTCTTTACCACTAATAACTAATTCACCAGTTTCTTCGTCTACTTCTACAGAGTCAGCAATGTAAACTTTACCACAAGTACTACATTTATTCAATACTACAGTTTCAGGATCAAATCCTTTTAGGAACTTAGTATATTGTGTAGCTTTTTCTACTATAGTATTACTCATATGAGTTAAATCTTCTGTAGATACTTCAGCAAATTTAGTAACTACTGTTGGTTTGCAACCTTTGTGAGAATGTTGGATACGTACAGTAAAATCTTTATTAAGACTACGTTTATTTTTGTTTACGAACTTAATAAGATCGCCAGTTGTGATACTCATTAATAAAATACCTCCTTTAATCAAAATTAAACAAAAAATAAAGAAGACTAAGCTTCTTTATTTTCTTTTTCCATCATATAGTCATGCATAAGCTTAGATTCACCTAAAGTGAGATATCGTTGATATACTATAGAGAAATCTGCTACATACGCACAAGCAAATAATGAATTTGGATTGTTTGTGTCTATCTTAAGACTTTCAAAATCCGAGTTAGAGTATAAGAATATCGAAAACGTTGAAAATGGGGTACCATCGTCAGCATTTATTCTAGTGTAAGCAAGAATAGCTTTACCTTCGGCAGTACCGTTATATAATTCGATAAAAGTATTAGCTTTTTTCTTATTAAGAAGCCTTACCCATAATGGTTTACAGGTAATCAAGTCTGCATTATTTTCAACTTTAACAAGAACACCTTTCATTGGTTTTAAATCTATCTTATTTGGCATACTAATACTGAATGCAGTGCCACTTGGGTATTGGAATTCACTTAATCCATATAAGAATAGCATTTCATTAACCTTTTCTGGTGTTCTTTCCATTATAAGACTTTTGAATTTTCGATATATCTCTAGTTTAGCTGGATAAGCCATACCAAACGTATCGGTATATATGCCACTAATCCAAAGTAAGTTAATAGTCATCAATCCTAGAACTGATATGGCTATAATAATCAATAATAGTGCAAGTATATGTGACATTTTAACCTCCACTAAAGATAACCCCATAACCTAATATTAGGTTATGGGATTTATTATCTTTATCGAGAAATAGATGTATGAATGATACCAGAAGCATCGATAAGTTTAGCACCAGCACTAACACTAGAACCTTCTGGGATACTAGTTACAGGAATTTGATATTTCTCTTTCATGGATACTACGTTAAGAGTATCATGAGCATTACATACATGAATAGAAACGATAGAATCTGTTTTATTCAACTTAATACCAGTCATACCTGCCATACCACGTCTAGATAATGGTACGATAGCCAATGGAATACGATTTACTCTACCAGATGCTGTAATAATTACAACGTCTGTAGAATTAGGAGTTAAACAGATGAAACCATCGACTTTAGTCTTAGATTTCATTGCAATAACACCTTTAGCGGAACGAGTAAGCATAGGAGCTTCTGTTCCTGGAACTCTAAGGATTTTGTTATTGGAGTAAATGATCATTTCATTATATTGACCCATGAATATGATATCAGCTACCATATCATTCTCAGCCAATTTAGTATAAATCAAACCACTTACTGGAACTCCTAATAATTCAGAGATATCCATAGATTTAAAGATACCATTCTTTGTCATTACATACACAAGAACACGTTCTTTAGTTTTCTTACCATTTTCGATAATGTGTTCTACTACAGATTCTGGAATAATAGTACAAATACCTTCGCCAGTATATTTCTTCATTAGAACACGAAGGTCTACACCACCAGAAGCACCTTTACCAAATGGAACTTTATTAACTGGTACTTTGAATACTTTACCGAGACGACTAAATAGAAGTAGGTTGTCTTTATTGTCGACAACTAAGTTCAATTTAATACGGTCATCTTTCAATTCACGGATATTTTCAGATTGGTCGCATTTCTTAATGATACCTTTTTCTGTAAGTACAATTTTGAAAGTGCCTTCTGGAATACCAGCTGCTTCGGATGCAGAAATAATATTACTACGACGAGGACCACCAAACTTCTTATCAGCAGCTTTAAGCTCTTCGATAATAATACGATCAATTTCCTCTGGGTGAGTAATTGTATAGAAGCATTGATCAATTAACTTAGCTGCTTCAGCCATTTGTTCTTTATAATAACTCAAACGTTCTTTAGAAAGAGCTTTAAGTTGTGCTGCTAAAATATAACCACATTGTAATGGAGTCAATGGGTTCTTCATCTTGATATCTTTCATCAAGAATTCTTGAAGTTCTGCTTCTTTAAGATTCTTAGAACGAATCTTAGTGATTACTGCATCAATCTTACCTGTTTCCAATAAGTTAACGAATGCTTCCATTCGATGATACTTAGTTTTAGCTTCAGCTAAGATATTAGAATAAGCACGGTATTTACGTTCACGACGGAAGTTAATGAAGATTTCCAAATATTGTTTATAGTTCAATAAAGCTGGAGCTTCATTATAAACTACTTCCATATTTACAGAGATAGTCTTTTCCAAATCAGTTAAAGAATATAAACAATCTCTAACGTAATTAGGGTCGCAGCCTTTCTTAAGCATAATATAAGCTGTGAACTTATCGAATGCTACATTCTTTTCATCTACTTGAGAATCATCAAGTACTTCTTCGATTTGTGGTAATACATTACCTTCTACTAATTTCTCAACCTTAGCTTGGATATTAGATAAGTATACCATTGGTGGTAAAGAAGTAATCTTAATAGCTGGTTTCTTATTGAATTCACAAATCTCTGTTTGAGCACGTACTTTGAAAGTACCTTTACCAGTTTCAGAAATCTTTTTGAAATCAGCCTCTACGATATCACAACCACAACAATCATCTGGAACTAATACCACATCAGCATTAGGATTATGGATTAGATTAATTGTAGCTGCAACTACTTCGGATAAGTTATGCTTAGGTACAGAAGTTCTTAAACCTACAGCAATACCGAATGCACCATTTACCAACAAGTTTGGTACAACTGCCGGGAAATAGATTGGTTCTCTTTCAGAACCATTATAAGTTTCTTGCCAATCTGTAGAGTTTGGAGATTGAGCAAGATCACCAACTACACATTCAAGACCATAATCAGAAATCATTACTTCGGTATAACGAGGAGCTGCTGCACCATCGCCAGACATATTACCGAATGAACCTTGATGGTCAATAGTTGGGATATAGGATTCAAACCAGTTTGTCATAGGTTTAATAGAAGCGTTTACAGAACTGTCACCATGTGGATGATACTTCTGCAATACATTACCTACAACAGCTTGAGTTTTGATTGTTTCTCTACGACGAGTTTGTTTATTGAAGTCGTGGAATAGAGAATAGAGAATCTTCCGATGAACTGGTTTTAATCCATCGAAAGGATTTGGTAATGCACGGCGACGTGCTACATAAATTGCATAAGTAGTCAAGTCTCGTTTAGATTGTTCCAAGATATTAGCTTGGATAATTTTTTCAGCCATTGTTTCCTATCCTTTATTTACCAGTAGAACCATGACCACCAGTACGAGTACCAGTAGCATTATCATCTTCAGTTATGAAGTATTGTAAAATAATACCTTGGGCAATCTTATCACCAGATTCAAATTCAGGATGACTAGTACCCATAGCTTTTAATGATACTCTAATACAACCTTCATTGGTAGGATTATTATAGTAATCGCTATCCACGATACCTAAAGTATTAGAGAACATGTATCCATTTCTTGCAGATGAAGAGCGTGGTGCTAACATCAAGATTTTATCTGGATCTAGTTTTACTTTAATACCTGTAGGAATTTCTACATTGGTTGTATTGAGTACAACTTTATCAAATGGATTTATAAAATCATATCCAGCAGAACCAGATGTAGATCTTTTAGGGAGTTGGATTTTATTATAAACAGCTTCTAATTCCTCATTACTAGAATCTCTATAATGAGGTAAGAAAGAATTTTTTACTTCTTGTATGAATGTCTCTAAAGAAACTTTTTCAAATTTCATAATATCGCTCCTTTTCGTTGTAATTTACCTACTTAAATGTACATAAACGTATCAATTTAGACAATTTACTTCTACGATTTGCCCTTCTTTAATAAGTGTGAGTACATCTATAAAGCGTTGGTTTGTGGAGCCTCTAAAAGCTTGAGAATAATCTTTTAGTTCTTCCATATACAAACCATCTACAATTACATCGATATTTTTGATTGTATTATAGAGACCTTCTTTGTCTTCAAAATCTGTTTCTAAGTTAAATCCAGTATATAACCAAATACTAAAAGTATTACCATAATACTTCTTAAGAGCATAAGTTAATTCTTGAACTATTTCTGGTTGATATAGTGGATCTCCACCGCTTAGAGTGATACCATCTACCATAGGATTGCTATCGATTAAGTGTGTTACTTCATCAAATAGTTCTTGTAGAGTGTATTTAGTTCCAAAGTCGAAATCTTGTTCTTCTTTGTTGTGGCAGTTATAGCAGTTATGCTTACAGCCTGATAAATATAGAGTCAATCTAACACCAGGACCATCTACAATAGACTCTGGGTTAATTGCTGCTACATTAGTAGTTAATTCTGGGTGTTTAATGTATCCCATGTTATTACCTTTCTCTAATTTTCTTTAGCTATAGATTATAGCTAGTTAAAAATAAAGGTTTTTAGGGGAGGAATAACCTCCCCCTAATAATTATTTTTTATCGACCATTTCAGAGCGAAGTAATACGATAGTAGTTTTATTTTCAGATACTACATCGTAACCGCTAATGTCGATAGTAATCAAGTCCTCTTTACGTTCTTTAAGATTAAGAGTATTGACTTTGATTGTTTGTTTTTCTTCCATGGTTAAACCTCCTATTTATTGAGTTTATATCTAGCTACTTTTATTGGAGTGGTTGGAAGTACTAACTCCGCACATGGTTCTGCGTGTTTAGCTTGTTCCATAAATTCCTTGTAACTACCATCATCAGTTTGTACTGGACGTTCTACTCTTACTCTTAGTGGATTAGCCATTTGATATTTGTCTAAAAATTCTTGTTGTTCCATAAGTAATTCTCCTTTTATTTAAAATATAATTAAATGGAAAAGAAGACCTCTAGCCAATAATGACTAGAGGCTCTTCATTATTATATTATATAATTTAAATGTGTTTTACTCGGTCATTAACTTCAGAGAATTTACCTTTGTTGAATTTGCGATAGTCTGTAGTAATATAACCAGTTACACGACGTAAACGATTGATATTAATAGAACCACAAACTGGACAAGTATCAGTATTAATTTCTCCAGCATAGCCGCAATCATCACAGCTATCAATTGGGAAGTTAATAGCGAAGTATGGAACACGAGTATCAGCCATAGCATAGTCGATAATCTTTTCTACTGCACGAGGATTACCAATTACACCAGAAGACATTTCGGCATACATAATACAACCAGCTGTTGGATAGATAGAGAATTCTGCTTCTGTATCAATCTTATCACGAACAGAGATGTTTTCATATACTGGAACGTGGTGAGAGTTAGTTAAGTACTCACGATCACATACACCTTTAATCTTACCAAATTCTTTTTGGAGTTTGGAAGCTAAAGTCAAGCAAGTAGATTCTGCAGGAGTAGCATATGCAGCGAAGTTCAAGTTATGACGTTTCTTACATTCGTCAGCATAATCTGCAATGTGTTTAACTACAGATACAGCGAATTTCAATACTTCTTTATCTTGGTTATGATATTTACCAAACATAGCATAGCACATATTAGCTACACCAATGTAACCTAATGCTTGAGAGAAGTGTCTCATTGTTTCATAAATGGAACCTTTTTCAAGAGCAGCTTCAGTATCAGCAGCTACATGGTTATGATAAGTGAAGAAACCAGAACGAATATCTTGAGAACAGATATATTCAAATCGTTTAAGTAATTCACGTTCACACATTTCCAAGATTTCATCAAGTTCTTTGAAGAAGCCATCAATATCAGCTTCTTTACGTTCACCTAAGCAGATACCATGACGAATACCAATACGAGCTAAGTTAATAGTTACAGGTGTGCAGTTACCACGACCAGTTTTCTTATAACCCATACCATGTAAGTCATAACCAACTAGCGTTCTGCAACCCATTGTAGACATTTCTGTATCATTATCGTATTCAGGTTTAGGAAGTTCCATTGTACGATTAACTGTAGCTTTGTAAGGACCTTCTTCTTCAGTACATTCGATATCGTAATTGAAAGATTCTGAGGTGATTGCTACTTCATTAGTTTCAGCATCTACAGCTAACCAATTCAATTTAGTATAATGGTCATTGCGATCAGTATTGTATTTATTGAATTTAGAAGTGGAGTCTTTAATTAAGTAACGTTTATCGGTGAAGCGAAGATCAATTACTTGGATACCATCTTCATCAGGAGCAGATACATATTCTTCAGGAATAGATTCTACTAACTCTTTCAAAGAAAGTTTTACATAATCACTTACTAAAGTTTTCTTGAAGTTTAATGGATCAAATACTTTAGTTTCGCCAGCATGATGATCAATACGTAAAGTTACTTCAGAATCGATTGGATGAAATACTGCTTTATTCACAACACGAATTGGATGTACATCTGGAACATTGGATTGCCATTCAGCATTTACGAAGTTAGGATAAATACGTTTAGTCAAGGATTTGATAGCTAGTTTCTTCAAATCGTAGTTAGGTGTGCCAGGGCGGTCATTTACATCTTTCTTATATACAAAGATGGAAATAGGGAAGATGGAAGTGGTATGATTAATACCAATACCATCAAGAGATGCATTCATCATCCAAGTTGTAGCTTTACGACCTTCCCAAGAAGTATCTAAACCAAAGTTAATGGAAGTGAATGGTACTTGAGAACCAGCACGAGATTCTAAAGTATTTAAGTTATGATAAAGTGCTTGAGCACCTTGTTTACCTTCACGTTCGAGTTCTTCTAAAGCATAAATATATGCTGGAGTACAGAAGTCTTTGAAGATATTCCAATCAGCATCAACAGAAGCTGTATTGACTACATCTTTACCATATTTAGATACGAATGTATCATAATCATTACCAACACCAGTACCAAAGTAACGTAAGCCACGTTTGTAGTGTTTCAAGAAGGAAATACGTACATATGGAGCTAAGTCAAAGTCAATCTTACTAGTAGCAATACCACCAAATTGACATTGGGATTGGATTTGGAAAATAACTGCAATTAATTGGCATGCTGTTGCAAAGGAATTAGCTGGACGAACGCCACCATTACGAGCTTCAAATCCATGAGCTAAACAATAAGCAATATCGGCATTCAAACAGTTATGAAGACCTACTGCATATTCAGATAAGTCATGGATATATAGAATACCTTTGCGGTGAGCTTCAGCAATGTCTGGGTCAATAAGAGAGTTCAATGCAATTTCTTTTTGGATTACATCAGATGCTTCTTTCTTACGACCACCAAAGGAGTATTCATCAACGTTAGCATTAGAGTTTTTAACGTCTTCGCATTTAAGAATACTCATAACTTCTTTCATTGTTTCTGTTTTAGCTGTACGAATATCATTACGACGTTTACGGTATGTGATATATTCACGAGCAACGTCTGGATATTTCTTCATTAATTGAACTTCAACTAAATCTTGTACATCTTCTACAGCAGCTGTATCTGAATCTAATTTATTCAAGTTACGAACTACAGCTGTGGTTGTATTGTTGGCTGCTTCTTCATCTACAGCACCCACAGAATTCATAGCATTAAGAATTGCGTTTAAAATTTTAGTACGATCGAATTCAACAATACTTCCGTCACGTTTTTCAATATGTTTAATCATTCTATAAAACCTCTTTTATCTAGATATATTCTTCTGAGCAGAACCCAGCGGCACCAGGATGTCCTCCGCCACCAAATAGTTCTGCAATTCTGCTTACATCTATATCGGGGTTTGACGTATAAAGAGAAACTGTATATCGTCCAGTCTTTTGATCATAATATCTAATCGTTTCACAAATATCGTATTCTTTCATTTTATCACCAAAACCCAAAGAGTTGGTGAAACCATATCCACGACAAACTGTATAAGTTTTATCACCAATAGTAATATTAGTTGGTTGAGTAAAATTATCTGATTGAATATCACTAATTATTTTCTTAGCATTGAAGATATCCCTACCAATCTTCAAGAACCCATTAACGTCTTGCTCTGTAAGTATACCTAGGAAATAGAATTCATTATCTGGCATTCTTACTCTATTACTAGCATAAAAATATTCATTCAAATATACAGGATCGTTATCTGTATATACCCATCTATCGTATTGGTCGATCAAGTTTACGGTATTTGGATTAATATGATCAAAAGTCCTTCTAAAGTGACTTAGGAATTTCGTTATATAGTCACCATTGTTTGGACAGTTTGTTTTCTTAAGCACATCATAAACGATTTTAGCACCACATCTATTAGTATCCAATAATACAAGAGTTTTAAACTCATTATCAGAACTATCTTCATTAGGTTTGACTATACGTAATAGTCGGTCGCTGGTACTACCAAACTGCCTAATGGATGTAGCGTGATGGTCTGTCATAATAAATCTATGACTAACCTGTGATATTAATTCAATATCTTGCACCTTTAAGGAAAGGTCTACCGAAATTACATCTAATCCATCTGGATTGAAGGATGCAAAATCATAATCTTTTTCATAATTATATGCTATTGTCTTGATATCCTTATATTCAGTATACTGATTAAGGAAAGATCTAAGTATCTCTCTAGCGGAAATACCATCCATATCTGTATGGTGAAGAATAATAACTTCTTTACCTTTTACTTCATCACTAGTGAAATATGATGTAAGTAAATCAGCTACTTTTTGTAGATGGTCTCCTACTTCCGACATAGTACTAAATTGTTTTACTGTCATTTTACAATCACTCCTGTTCCTTTATATAAAAAATATATGCTATTATAACTTAAGCAAATATGCGGTTTCCAGAGCTTTCTTAATCGCCCATGGAACGTATATAGTTACTAAATTGTATAAAAATAGATAAAAAATAAAAAGTTGATAAGGAGAGTCTTCTCAGACTCTCCGTTATCGAACTAATATGAAACTTATCTTTATTTAATAATAATTACTAGAGATTATTTGAGCTTATATATTCGCATAAACCTCAGATAGTAATATTTTAAAATAAAGAACATTTATCACCACCGGCAATTGTAGACAATCACATATTTCTCCTTTTGCGAAATTAAGTGTGGTACCGAATATTCGGTACCACCTCAATATCTATTTATTAAATATCATAGCCTGCAACATCAACATCATCTAATAGATTACGTTTATCGGAATCTAATCGACGAATTTCATTGATTTCTCGTTGCATATCTTCAGCGGTGAACTGAATTAGTGTACGGTTATAGGCTGGATGGATTGTAGAAATCATCAATTCTACTGGATTCATTTCACCTAAACCTTTATAGCGTTGGATTGTATCTGGTTTGGATTCATCTAATATCTTCATTAAAGAATAAAGACTTACACGTTTACCATTGATTTGATATCCGTCATCTTTATAGTTTTCATTGATACTATCACCAATTAAACGATCACAATCTTTAAGCATATTAGGAGTAAAGATAAGAGTTTGAACTTTATCTTTAGCTAAGCCATCTACTACAAGACAACCATTTTCTTCTCTTACAGAGAGATATGGATATTCTTTGTTGATAGCTTTCTTAATCCCATTCAATGGAGTCTTTCTTGTAATAAGCTTATACAACGTTTCCATTAACTCTGGATCTGTTGCGTAGTCTTGACACAAGATATCCATATTTTGAAGATAATTGAAATGCTTATTCAATAAGCGTTCAATTTCTTTACCATGGAATGGACTACCGTCCCATTGTGTGATTTTATTATTCTTTGCAAATTCTTTATAGATATATTCGATATAATCTCCTTTATCTGTAAAGTATTGCATATTGTTAAGGTAATCATCTTTGGTAACCATACGTTTGTTCTTTTTCTTG
>ERZ773031.277-NODE-277-length-28351-cov-4.417373_pt1 | contig 28351 bp, 20 predicted proteins | sample MGYA00511666_ERZ773031 | MGnify/ENA primary metagenome ERZ773031 (study PRJEB29015, sample SAMEA2738135) | human oral metagenome | biome: human oral; feature: human-associated habitat; material: saliva | place: China | collected 2250 ...
AATATATTATTCTTTTAATCCGATTATAGCATATAAAAATAAATAAGTCAAATAAAATTGACTTATTTATCGTTAAACATATATCTATTTTTTGGTCGACGTCTTTTTAGCAGCCTTTTTTACAGGAGCGCTTGCAAAACTTTCAAGCTCAAAATTCCAGTACGGAGCATTGTATTTTAACTTATAGTTTGCAAAAAATGGCTTTCCAGCCTTGGAAGTTGCTTCCATTACAATTGTTTTTCCATTGCAAAGTGCCTTAATATCTGTCTTTGTAATAGTATGCTTAAAGTAATTCGGATTTTTCCATATTACAAAGTCGCATTTTTTTGCAGGAAAGTTATCTACACAGGCAAAAGCCTTCTGATTTTCTATGATGTCTTTGCCGCATTTAGGGCATTTACATCCAGCAACGATGTTCTGTGAATTTTTACTTTGCGCAATTTTTTCAATATTTGCAGTTTCACCCAGCTTTACCATATCAAAAAGACGTTTCTTTACCAGGCTCATAACTTCTTCACGTGTTATTTCCCCTTTACCAATGGATGTCAGCCATTTTTCAACCTCTATTGTATTGTCAAGGTTTACTGATACATTTAATTTATTTTTAATGTCAATAACGCTTTTACCAAGGGATGTTATATTATAGGATTTTCCTTTAAGCTCCACGTGCTTGTTGGTTATAAGAGACTTTAAAATTGTATCTCTTGTGGCGGTAGTTCCTACCATTACTCCTTTTTTTATAAGCTCAAGCTCCTCCTGAGTAAGCTCGATGTTATCATCAACATCATCTAGCGTCCATTTCTTAAATGGCGCTTTACACCAGTCAAGCATTTCGTTTACTGTTACCTTTGCTGGAGGTGTAGTCATTTTCTTTTCAACGTTAAATTCCACGTCAAACTCGTCGCCTATGCTAAGATTTGGAAGATTGTTTGAAGTTGTAACTTTCTCAAATTCTCCCCAGCCCTCGCTTTTTACAGTTTTTCCGCTCAGCTTGAATGGAACATTGTTTACATTAATTTCCATAGTTGTAGTTGCGACAATCCTATCATTTATGGCAAACTGGCATTTAAGCCTGTTTACGATAGTGTCATAGATAAGCTGCTCATCAGAACTTAACTCGCCAGCTTTTGGCATTTTATCAGTCAAATGGTGTGCCGTATGGACTAATATTTTTTTGTCATTAAAAGTATCTGCATTTGGATTAAATTTAATTCTTGGGTCATTTAACATTTTAATGCTTGCTTCAACCTGACCTCTTTCCTCAGTTGCAAGATATTCACTGTCTGCTCTTACGTATGTTATGAACTTCTTATCATACACGCTCTGAGTTACGCTCATAGTCTTGTCAGGCGTCCAGTTTGCTTTCGTATTCATCAGCTTTTGAAGCGTAGGCAGTGAAAACATTAAAGGTGGCTTCACCACGCTGTCCTTTGTCTTTATGTCCATTACTTTTGCTCTGCCCTGATTTAATTTTTTAGCAAACTCACGGGCTTCACTTTCAGTCTTAAATTTTTCAGGATATTCAAGTCTTATGTTTTTTTCATTCTTAACAACAAAGTAAGGTTCAGGCTTAAATTCAGCGATTGCTTTTTCCCTGTCGTAAATGTACTGAAGCATTGGGGTCTTAACACGTCCTAGATGAATTGTAGCACCGCTTTTAACGCTTGCTAAAATTGTTGCGTTAATGCCTATCAGCCAGTCTATCTCGCTTCTGGCACGTGCTTCCTCATATATGTTGCGGTACTCACTGTCAGGCTTTCTAGCGTTATATGCTTCCTGCAAGGACTTGTCGCTTTCGTCCTTGTGCCAGGCACGTGTTACAGGCTTTTTATTCTTAAACTTGAAAAGCACTTCGTCACCTATCAGCTGACCCTCTCTATCACCGTCGCACCAGTGTATTACATCTGTTACTGACTTGTCTGCAAGCGCAGTTTTTATATTTTTTATTAAATTTTCTTTTCCTTTTACGCCTTTTACCTCAAATTCATCAGGTATAATTGGAAGCGCATAGTTAGCCCAGCCTTTTATGTCCTTGTACTTGTCATACTCGTTTGCGTCCTTGTTTCCAAAAAGGTGTCCTGCACAGGCTAGCATAATAAACTTGTCATTTTCATAATGACCGTTTTTGTATCCAATCTTTAAAGCACTTGCTATATTTTTTGCAAGGCTGTTCTTTTCCGTAATAATTAGTGTTTTGCTCAATAAAATCATCTTCCTTTCAATTTTTTATAAATATCGCAGTATTATATTGCGGGACTTGCGCAGATATTTTCATTGCTGGCAGAACTGCTGCCGTCAACATCTTTATCCAGCATTTCGTTGCCAGTATCGTAAGAATTGTCATATCCGTCAAGTTCGCCGATTTTTGTTATATTATTTAGTCTTAGGTATCTTCCGTAAATGCTTTCCTTGGAGCGGTTTAGCACACGTCCGATTTGGCTTGCTCCAAGAGTGTCGTAGTTTTCAAGAATGAAGCTGTCCTCATCTTGTGAAAAAGGTACGCCCAGTATAACATTTTCAAGCCCAAGCTCGTATTTTACACGACCAAGGTACGGCGTATTGTAGTTTTCTTTTAAAAATTCAATTATTCGCCATTTTCCAATGCCAAAGTGTTCCTCAATGTCTCCCCACTTGGTGTATCTTGTCAGAAATTTTTCAAACTGCTGCTTTGATATTCCGCAAGGCTGATTTTTTTTCATACATTTTTGCGGGGCTAGTTCAAATATAATATATCTAGCCGTATTTATTGATATATTAAAGGCTTTTGGAATATCCTTTAACGGATGTGTTTTATAAAATTTAATAACGTCTTTTAGCAGCTTTTCGCTCACAAACGTTCTTTCACGTGCCATATTTATACCGTCCTTTCCTATATTTGAGCTGATTTTAAAATTTTAAATTTATTTTATATTTATTTAAGTATTTCTATTGTGATTATAGCATATTTAATTAATAATGTCAATTTACGTTCCAAATAAAAAACAAGGATTTTTTATAAAACTCTTGCTTTTTATTATTTTTTATACCTATACGTCAACATCTTTAGACTGCTCCAGCGTTATGTCATCGTCTAAATTTTTTCCGTTAATAACGGTCTTTGTATTTTCACCAAGCATATTATGTACAATATTATCAACAGCTTTTATATTTTTTATGTCCTTTGCGCTATTTATTTCAACTTTAGATATATCAGCATTTATATCACGTAAGGCAGCCATAATGTCCTTTGACGTTTTGGCGTCGGTTGAAAAGAATTTTTCAAAGTCAATATCTTTTGCATAATGAAAAGATATATTGTTTTTAAAATTTGACCTGTCAGTCGCTTTTATAATTTTATCAGATGTATTAATGTTATATGAAAACATAGACTGATTATAGCGTGACACATCAACACCGTTATCATATAGCGTATCAAGAACGCTGTCAAAGTCAATGCTGTTGTCAGTTATTTTGAAAGAGCCTGTTTTAATGGGGCGTTCTATTTTTCCAAATTTGACAGTTCCTTTTTCCAAGTCTAGTGTTAGGCTTTTATCCAGTATTTTTTCAATATTATGTTCGGCTACAGATACATCCATGTTTTTAAGATTAGACATAATTTTATCATAACTTGAATTATCCTGTCTTAAAAATTCTGCCACATTAAACATAGTTTCGTTAATGTCATTGTAATGACCTCTTTTAATATCCTTTGTATCAATGCTTATATTTAGTCTTGAACTCTCAGCTTTATTTATTGCAGATATGTGATTTTTACTTATTTCAAAATCCATATCTTTAGTATTTAATTCCGACAAGTCTATATTATAATCGTCACTCAGCTTTTTAAAAAGGTCTTTAGTGCTTATACTATCTGTGCTTGAGGGAATATATAAGTTTAAGAGCTGGGACTTGTCTTCTTTTTTATGCTCTATGTCAAATCTCACTATAGCACCTTTTACAAGGCATAAATTGTTTCGTGATATGTTTTCCATATTTTTACCTTCTTTCGTTAATCTATTATATCAGCTTCGTCCTTGTCAGCTTTATCAATATCGTCAAAGTCTTTTCCGCCGATTAGTCTTCCGTTTACCGTAATATTTATGTCAGGATTATCTTTTAAGAAAAAGTTTTTAACAGTGCTTTTTTCAGCTTCGCTAAATTCTTTTGCTGAATTTATTGATACGCTTTCGATGTCATTAGTTTTGGACATTTCTGTAAATATTTCTGACGTTTTTTTGTAGTCCTGCTTTATTATGTCAAACGTATTGTTTAAAGGCTCTTTTAATGTAAACTCTATATTGTTTTTAAAGTTGTCCCTTGATACAGCTTTTAATTTATTATTTTCTATTTCATAGGAAAAGAATTTTGTATCAATTGGAGATACATCAATATCTGTATTGTATGCAAGGTTATCTTCTGATATAGCCCCTTGCAGGTCATCTATGCTAAGAGGTTCTTTTAGGCTGTCTAAATTAATGTATGTTATCTGACCTTTCGCTACATCAACTTTTATTTCGTTTGAGCATATTTTATAGGTTCTTGTCTTTTTGCTGTTATCAATATCATCATATTCTTTTTGAGCTGCTTCCAAGGTATTTTTTATATCTTGCGCTAAATCCTTTTGTGTAGGCGTATACTCAGGGTTTATGATGTAAGGCATATAGTCAGGGTCAATCCCCATACTTTGAGCAAGCCCGACTGTATCAAGAATTGACAAAGACAGTTCCTTGTCAGATGTCAGTTCCTGAATATAGTCAAGCCTTTGGGAAGGCTCAAAATCTTTAATAAACGCTCCAATTTCCTTAAGAATTTCTCTTTTAACATTTTGCACAGCCTTATTGGAATGAAGTTTTTCCTTGATGTCATTTATGACAAACTTTGCACCGCTCATTGTATTTTCCTCGCCTAATGTTTTTATAACGGCTTTGCGTACGTTATCCTGCTTAACTACTGACTGATGATAGCAGCTGTCAAAGTCCTTATATCCCTCTGGAACTTTAAAGACTGTGCAGCTAATCCCCCTCTTTGTAATCTCATGTATGGCTGATACACAACCCCTCTTGCCAGCTTCGTCATTGTCAAGGCATAGAACTACTCTTGAAATAGGGAATTTTTCAATCTTGTCAAGCTGTTCAGACGTTATGTTAGATGTTCCAAGAGCTACTGGAGTAAAAGCCCTTCTACCCTTAACTACGTCAATTGCTTTTTGCATGGCAAGGGCGTCAAGGTATCCTTCAGTAATAACAAGCGATTTCGTTGCTTTTGGGTTATTTATTATATTAAGTTCGGAAATCATGTCCTCATTGAAAAGCAGGTTCTTCTTTTCAAACACATCTTTAATCTGCATAGTGTTCTTATACTTGGGCGGTTTTTTTTCAATCAGGTATTTATATTCACTGTCGTAATGTTCAGGTGTTCTTGATGTGTAGCTTCCGTCAGGGCTTCGTTCTATTATCTTGTCAACTTGCCGTCCTGAAAAACCTAGCACATTTCCTTTTATATCTTTAAAAGGAAATATAACTCTGTCCTGAAAAGGGCAGTATTCAACTATATTTCCGTTATCATATTCTTTTTGTACTAAAAGATTGGCTTTTACAAGGTCATCTTTAGAAAATCCTTCATTTTTCATAAATTCAATAAAGTCTTTAGTGCTGTCCTGACAGCCGTTAAGTCTTGGATTAGGCATATAGCCTATTTCATATTTTTTACACTCATCAAGAGTATAACCTCTTTCAAGCTCCATATATGCAGCACCTCTAGCCTGTTCAGGAAACTTTGTGTCAAGGCTCATCTGACTTTTAAAAAACTCTAAAGCCTTTGTCATAGTTTTAATTATATGTCTGCTTTCCTTTTGCTCCTTTGACATAGTATAATTTGTGTCCTTTGGCTTTACATTTTCAAGACCTAAATTAAGGTCATTGTTTATAATTGTGCAAATATCATCAAAGTCTTTTTGAGTAGGATAGTATGTCCCTTTTTCAGCACATCCTACAACATTAAAGATGTCAAGGTTGCCCCCTATCTTTTTTGAGTTGTAGTCGTTTGCTTCTCCAAAATCCTTAATCATAACTGCATAAGTCCCCTGCTTTATTGAAAAGCTGGGCGTTCTTTCACCCCGTGGCGCAAACCCCATAAAAGTTCCGCCCACACGCTTTAGCTGCAAGTCATACTTGTCATTCAGGTAGTTTACAATATACTCGGCTTCTGTAATTCCTTGCTCATTTGCTCTGTCCTTTATAGCCTTTTTTATTAACTTTTTATCTACAGCCATTTTTAAAACACCTTCCTTGTAAATTAATTTGTGACTGCTTTTGCAATATTTTTAATGCTGTTTCTCTCAACTAGATACCATTTCATATACAGGTTGTCCTTGTCTTTTTCAAGTATTACAGGAAACGGTACGCTTTGTATCATAAGACGTTCAGATATTTTCATATCATAGTCATAGAACCATTTAAACTTGAAGTTTTTAGCATATTCTTTAACTTCGTCGTAAGGTGTTGTTGCTGAAAACACCACAACCACATCCATATCGCCTTTATGAAGCATATACATACTGTTTACAATAGGCAAAAGTTTTTGGCAATACTTGCACCATTTGACAGCATATATGAAAAGCGTTCGTTTATGTGTTATTACATCTGACAGCTTTTCACTTTTTTTGTTAATGTCTGTTACGCTTACATCTTTCAAGTTATCTATCTCGCCGTCTGAAAAACTTATTTCAGAACGGATATTATATAATGACGCTTGACTTGATTTTACATTATTATGCGAACTTATGACAAGTGCGGCACTAGCACCAGTTAATATCAATATTGCAATAAGCCACTTCCATTTTATCATAAATGAGCTAAACTTTGCTAACAAGTTTTTCATATTAAAATCACATCCTTATTGTTATATATTATTTATCAATTATAAATGGCTTTTTTACTTCATATTTTTTATATTCGTATTCATTTTCGATAATTCCTTTTTTTACGGCTTTCACTTTTTCATTGAATATATGAATTTGTCTTAAGATTTCAAAAGCCTTTTCCCTGTTGTAGGGAACGAATGTGACTTTAACTCTTTTTTCATCAAAAGGCTTATTAAAGTCACAAGGCAAGTTTTCCCTGAACCCGCTCTCTGTTGAGCTGTCAAACATTATTCCTTTCAGGTCGTTTGCTCTTGAATATTCAGCTAAAAGCCCATACTCTTTTCTGTAGCACATCATATAGAAAAGCATTTGCACCTCATACTTATGAAACTGGTCGTCTTTTCCGTTATTAGTCTTTATCTCAAGTATTCCGTTCAAGTTTTCATCATATCCGTCAGTGTTGGCTCTGAACCTGTCCGCCATAAGGCAGGCTGGCGTAAAGTTAGTGTTATATACTTTATTCAAATAGTCTCTTATTTCAGGCTCTCTTAAATCTCCATACTGCGCAAATACCGATGTTGTGTATTTAAAAGGCTTAATCCCAGCTTTCTTGCAGGCAAGCCCAAAGGCTGTGTCAAATCGTTTGTCAATACCCATAATTATTGGTATGTCGCTTCCGCCTATGTAATTTTTCCTGTCAACAACGACAGTCTCCTTTCCAGTGTCGATAACGACGTCCTGTGGTCTAAACATACTGTTTTGCAATAATTCGTTGTTAAATTTTCTAAAATTCATAATATTTATTATCCTTTCTTATGCTCCCTGAACTCTTTTCTGCCGTCAAAGGTTCTAACATCTAGCCCATAAGTCTGCTGTATTTTAGTAATGAAGCTGTTTTTATGGGTAGCCTTTGAAATTCCCTCGTCTACGCAGTACGACGTATAGTCTGTATACAAAGTGTCAATTGAGTTAGAGAGTATTTTTTTAATAATTTTTTCATCATTTTTTTCACGCTGTGCATAGTCAACGTTTGCAATTTCAATTTCGCACTTGTCATATAAGAAGCCAAGCACTGTGTCCCTTTTAATCTTATACTGCAAATTTTCAACTTCGACAGCACTGCATTTAGGGGGAATTCCATTATTTTCCCTTATGTATCTAAGCCCTTCTATAGCAAGGTTTAACCAAACGGTCTTTGCGTCTTCTGTACTTAGCTTATCAATAAGTCTAGGGTCTTTTTCTTTTTCAGATACGGACTGCTTAAAAGGGATTATAACCATTCTTCTGTCCATACCCCCTGAAATTTCCTTAAATATAGGCATAATGTTACAGGAACTTATCATTGTACAGTAAGGTTTTACAACCATTGAATTATGGTAAAGCTGCCTAACTGATACACTAGACCCAGCCGTAAATGTCTTATACATATTTGCACTTTGAATGTAGCTTCCGTCAACGTCGTCAGCTAAGTTAGCAAGTTTTGACGCAGCAATGAACTTGTGGCTGTCTTCCTCAAGCTGCTCAAGAGAACTTGAGTTTATATTTTTTTTACCTAGAAATCTTGAAATTGCTTCAGTTAGCGTAGACTTACCATTAGCACCTTTTTGCCCTACTAGAAAATATCCAAGCTGAGGGACGTTTGTTGTAGCAAGGCAATGACCTAGCATAAATTTTATAATTCCAAGACGCTCCGTATCTTTTTCAGTGATAAAGTCAAGAAAACTGCTGATTGTATCGTCTGACGTAATGTCAGGATTATAATTTGTATCTATCACGTTTGTTGAAAAAACAGAGTAGTCGTGGGCAATGCTTCCGTCCTGCTTTATGACATACCCGTTTTTTGTAACGATAGGCATAGCCACATCGTTGTCAAGCGACTTGTCCTCGTCAATCATAAATATTAATTTGTCATATATGTCCTTTTGGTCTGCCATTTTTAGTATTATTTCAAGACGTCTATATATAATTTGTCCTAGCACGTGGTTCTGGTCGCTTCTGTCTGACTTTAGCCATAGTACGCTCTCAAAGCCCTTTTCGTGAAGATAAAGTGTTTCCCTGTAGTAGTACAAGTCATATCGGCTTTGAATATATTCTGCGATTTTTGTTATTATAAGTTTACCTTTTTCATCGTAGTAGTCGCTCTTGTCGTCACTCAAGTCTGAGCTTTCAGATATGCTTTGCCTTGCACTTTCCCTAATAGTCTCCTTTGAAAAGGCTCTATTTATTATAGCCCCAATTTCCTTGTCAAACTCGTAAGAAGACATAGGGTCTTGAATGTATTTATTTGTTTTTTCGCAAATCTTTTTTATAGTTATCTCGTCTAAATAATATCCAAGCTCCTTGCAGTTGTCTACAGCCCTGTTTACAAGTTTGAAAAAGAAATCGTTTCTCCCCCCTTCTGCAACCTGAGTAAAAGGTGCTGTCTTGTAGGCGTATTTCATTGGATAAAGTTCAACTGGCAGTTCAGGAATAGGCATTAAGGGGTTATGACATTCTCTGTCTACGTTTTCTGAACGTATTAAAACCATTACTTTTTTTATTGTATTCTGAGATGTCATTCCGCCAACTTTGATGTCACATATCATACCGTTAGTAAGGATTACATTGACACCGCTTGTAAACTTTCCTTTTAAAAATCTAGGCAGCTTAAACCAAAAATGGTAGCCGTGAGTAGTCCTAAACCACGTAGTCATATTCATATATTCCTTAAGATAATGCTCCTGACCGCTTTGAAGGTCGTTGTCGTCAGTATCAAAATCAAGGACTATATATCCGTCAGGAACTATGTAAGCGTAATCGTTAGGCTCGTTCCCAATCGGCAAAATAGTATCATTATTTATCTGTCTTAAAGGTTGCTTAGTACCTTGCGCAAGTTCAACTATTCCAAGCAAACTGTCATCTATATTTAAAAATTTTCCACTTACAGCCATTTTTCAAACAATACTCCTTTCCTTAAAAATAATCCAAAAACTATCTTTTTAACAATTATAGCATATAAAAAAAGGCAAGTCAATTATTTTAAATTTGACTTGCTTTAATATGTTTTTAATATTTATAAATCCCATTCTGAATTTTCTTCTGAGTTATCGGAATATGCAGTCTTGCCACAAGGCTCACTATATTCTTTAATATCATATACCTGTGAACTATTAACCAAAACATCTTCTGTCTGCGAAGGCAAATATCCGTCAAGCTCCAAGTTAAGTGCAACCAAAGCCCCGCTGTCATTTGAAAACAGACCTTTAATCATGAGTGAGTTTGACAGCATTTCATTTATTGTGTCGCTGTCCCCTAGAAAAGCTACTCCTATAATATCTTTAATCTGCTGCAAATTCTCGCTTATATTTCCACAGCTTATAAACGACTTGCTGTTCTTTTTAAGCTCCTCAAGAGCCTTAACTGGTATGCTTGCAAGATTTTTTATATCTATATACATTGCATACGCCTTTTTGTTTTCAGCCTTAAACTCCGAACTTTTTATATCAATGTTTCGCATAGAATTAATTTGTGCTTCAAAAGTTTTAAGTTTAGAAGCAACCTGATTTAAAAGTTCAATCAGATAAAAAGTCTTCCTGTCCTCAATCATATTATAGAGATTTAAGTTGCTATCCTTTATAATATCTATTGACTGCTCTATGCTGTCAGAATAGCCATACGGTATTGACATAAAGTTTCCTTTATTCTGTGTGGCTTCTATGATATTTACGGCATTTATGAAGTCATTTTCATAAGTTCCGATAAACCTTGCGATATTATCTAAAATATCGTTGCATTTATTGGATATGTCATCATATCCTAGCGTTTCTATGGCGTTTGTCTTAAACATCTTTGATATTCCAATCTTTACTTTCTTGTAGTCAGATGTGACAGCGCTCGCTACTTCATAAAAACGCTTAAACATCATTTTTTCCATTAATATTACGCTTTTTGCAACAGTCGTTATTGTTGTGTCCTCGTGTATTTTCCAAATGTTAGAATAGTTTTTTGTATCTCTTGGCGTAACAATATTGCCGCTTAATGAAAAATCATTCTTAGATACCAGGTTCACGTAGTATTCAAAATCAATTTCAAGCTCGTCAATTTCTTCCTTTGTCAAGTTTCTTACGTCCTTATTTACAATCATGACATTTGGCGAAATATCAGGAATTAGGCTTGATGAATAAGAGTTATATACGAACTGACCTAATTCATTTAGGACTGGCTTTCCAAAGCTGTCCAGCTTATAGTCCTTTATTCCAGCCTTTATTCCAGCTTTCTGCTTAAACACCTGACCGTAAACACGCTTTTTAGTCATTATACCACGATTTACTTTTTGAAGCCTGTATTCTATTACGTTTCTTTTATAAGCGTCGTCCCTGTATTCTCTTACAAAGTCTGATGAATTTCTAATTTTTTCAATAAATTCTTTTTCACTTTGCGTTGCGTCGTCATATAGATATACCTTATGTATCATTGTGTCATAGGTGCTACCCTGAACGCAAAGTATCTGAAACGCCGTGATTTCCTTATACGCAAGATTTCTTAGAAAATACATGTAGTCATAATCCATTTTGGCTATATTTTGAACTAATACTTTCTTATTTCCGTTGTCATCTGCCATAAGGCTGCACATTTTTGTAAACTTGTCCTTTACGGCAAGGTCAATGCAACGCTTGTCATTCTTTTCAAAGTTTATAGCACCTATATTTGCGTATCTTCCTTTTGACTTTATTTTCCCGTTGTCAAATTTCACTAAGTAGCTATTTACGTCCCTTTGGTAAATATCAGTTATTCTGTCTTCCTCAAGGTTAAAGTTAAAGTCGTTTTCCCATTCGTGATATATTCTTCTAATTTCGTCCAAGTTTTCCTCTTTTGTGTCAATTATAATACCGTCCGTGTTGCTTTGAATTAATGTTGAAATATGGGATAATCTTAATATCAGGTTAGCAAGTGCCAGCTGACCGTTTACGCAGACATTGTTTGACAGCACTGGGTCACACACAGGGCTAGTCTTGGCTTTTAGCACACCATATAAAGAATTTATTACGATTTTTAGTATCTGTTGCTGAGGGTCTTTTGCTCTTTTAAGCTCTACCCTTTTATTTATAATTCTTATAACTCTTTCAGGAAACAATGTGTTTCTAGTTACCCAGTTATTATTTATCATTAAGTACGGATAGTAGCTTGTAACGTCAAGCGATATTAGAACTCCGTGTCCTATATAATTTGGTATCGCCCCGTGAATACCTCCGAACTTAAGTTTATGCTCAACTCCAGCAATATCTACTGCAAGCTGCATTTTTTCATATTCCTTGACTAGGTAGTCAAATTCTTCATTAAGCCTTTGCATTTCCTCTCTTGCGTTCTTGTAGTTTACGACAGTAAATTCCATTTGTTTTTTTCTAGTCATAAACATATTTTCAATTTTTCTGTAAAATGAAATTATGTCATTAAACAGCTTAACTCTTTCAGAGTTGTCTGCGTATTTTCCGTAAATTTCATCATATCTTTTAACTGTGTCATCGCTTTTGTGATTTTTTAAAAAGCCTATGTAGTCAAATTCAAGCCTGTCATATCTTGCAAGTTTTTTCTTACATCCAAGAATTTCTCCAGTAAGTGCAGCCCTTGTCTTTGATACAAGGCTGTCATTTAGCTCAAACATTTCGCAAAGCTCAAACAATGACTTGAAGTACACAAATCTTAAGTTTAACACCTCAATCGTAGTATTTACATCGTGGTTACAGTAAAACACTACTTCTGAAAGCTCCTCTTTTGTAAGTTTTCGACCTATTGTAAAAGGCACTGTGCTTTCCCTGATGTCAAGCCCAAGGTTCGCTTCGATTTTTTTAAGGGATATACCTAGTGCCAACTCATTTCTTGTATCTAGGCTCATATACGGCGTATATAAAAGCCTGTCTCCTGAAAATATATTAGTGTCCTTTGAAATTAACGCATTTGACAGCTGAAAAAGACCGCTGCTTCGACTAAAAAAGTTATCCATATCATTTAATCTATCTATAACGGTATAGTCTTTCAGGTCGTCAGCCTTGAAGTAGTTTACGCCAATGTCAAAATCTTCTGCGTTGTCAATGCCCTCATCGTCTTCCGTTTCTTCTTTAAGCTCCCCCTCGTGCTGGGATAGCCATTCTTCATATTCCTGACGCTTTACATCAGTATATGTAAAAGGATAAGGCTTCCCAAGGTCAACCTTGTTATCTGCAAATTCATAGGAATATATGATTGCATTTAATATATGGTTGTCATAGAACTTGTTATTAAATCCAACCACGACTTCCATTTCCTTTGACAGTTCCACAAGCTGCCTTGCGTCATTTATTATAGTATGCTCCTTTATAACTTCAAACTGCTTATTGTCATTAATTGCAACTTCCTTTACAACTACAAGCCAGTCGTTCTTAAATACCTCAAAATCCAGCACGTGATATTTATAGTCTTTCATCGACTTAGAGTAGTCCCTTGCAACACGTGTGTCCAGTGCAAGACCTGTTGTTTCAAGATAGCTCCAAATAATGTCTTTTGAGTTTCCGTTTTTGCTTGTTTCATTTATAAAATCATTAAAAAGGATATATTTTTCGTTTAATAGACCTTTTTTTATAAGATATTTATTTACTGATAAATAATCACTTGCCTTGTTTTTTAAATCCTCCCCTTTAAAATGTGAAAATGGAAGCAAGTTTGCCGTAAATTTATGGCTTCCATAATTATCTACATTTCCAAAAAACACTACGCAGTTTTCAGGATATGCGTTAAGCTGTGAAAAAGTCCTTAAAATCTTTTTTAAGAAATCTTCAAGCACACCGTGTGCGTCAGGGTCAAATTTATAATTTACATCCTGTGTTACTTTCTTGTTATCATTTATAAGCTGTATCGCTTCCATAAACAGCTCATTTCTGTTAAATCCGTCCTGGGACAGTCTTATTATCTCATCAACGGCATTTGTAAGCGATAGAACTCCTTTTGATGTCTGATAGGCATAATTGTTCTTGTCAATATACAGCTGCTTTATAATCTTAAATCCAAAAAAGTCAATCATTTCAAAATTGACAACGAACTGCTTTCCATTAAACCTGTCGGACAAAAAGCAGTCCCTAAAAAACATAGGTATTTGAAACTCCCTGTAGTTCGGGAATGTCTCCTTGTCCCTGTTATCGTATATTTCACGTCTTAGCCTGTTTTGCCGTACCTGATTTTTAATATCTGTATACACGCTCATTAATTGATTACCTGCCTTTCCTGTATTTTTTCTTATTTTGATTATAGCATATAAAAAAGAAAATGTCAAATTAACGTAAATAAAAAAAGGTACATTTTAATGAAAATGCACCTAAAAAAAAGATAATAACCAGACTATTTTCATAATGGGTACTTTTATTACCACATTAGTAATTGTTTGATTATGACTGTTATTATTATATCACACTAACAAACCTAAGTCAAGTCATATTAGTGAAATTTATTAATCCAGCTTTTTTGGGTATCGTGTATTTTTTACGACAATGTCAAAAATTTTGGGGTCATCCTTAACAATAAGTTTTGCAACTCCAATTATCATAAAGGCTGGTATAATGTAAATAAGCCTGAAGCCATTTAAAGCTGCAAATAATGATACTATTGCAAAAATTGTAATTGTCAGCTTTTTAGGAAGTCCTAAAAATTCCTGCGTAGTTGATACCGACTTGAACACTTTGCTTGTGTCAAGCGGCTCAAAATATTCATTGCTGTTATCTTCTGCCATTTTAAATCACCTCCTTGTAATTTTTATAAATTTTTAATCTGCTCGTCAAGAGATATTACTTCTTTTAGCTCATCGTCAACTTTTCCTTGAAGATAGACAACGCCTAGAAATTCATTTTTTCTCATTGCAAGAGCAGTTTTTAAAGTTATGCCATAAAACTGAAATCTGTCCATAAAAGGCTTTAAGTACCTAAGCACGGTATAAAGGCTGTTTAGCAGCCTTGCACTCGTTGGCACTAGATTTAGTTTTGAAACATTCTCATAGTTTTCTAGTTCAAAGTTGAACAGTTCTTTATATGAAACCTTGCCATTAATAAGCCATTTGGTGTAAGGAATATCCTTATCAGAATATAAAAACTTTCCAAAAAGGCTGTTAAATGAATAAATTTCATTAAGATATACGAGCTTGCAATATTGTCTAATATTGCTAGGCTTATACATAGGGTCTGCTGTCTTGCAGAATATGTCAATGGCGCTTTTAGTATAATTTAGAAGCGCAGAATAGTTAAATATTTTAGATAGCCTTGTGCATACCATAAAGTTTAAAAGGTCTACATTGACACCGTTTTCTTTATCTTTGGTATTTTTTTCTATCACAAACACTCCGTCCTTGGACAGTATTCCATATTTTCTGTACCTTGCGGTCTGACATAGGACATCATCTATGGATATAAACGGTATTTTTTCAGACTTGATTTTAAACATCATAGGCGTTATGTCTGAATTTTTTATTTTTCCTACGTATTTTAAAAGTTTTTTAAGATATTTAAGACGCTTTGTCAGGTCGTCATATTTTTTTGACGTAAACTGCTCTGTAATTTCACGTTCCTTTACATTTATAAGTTTTTTAAGCGTCGAATTTTTTATGTAGTTACGCTTAAAATGCTTAATCCTGTTTGATATGTTTACCCCAATTCCACCAAAAGTAGTCAGGAGTTTTTTTATGTCGTCGTCAGAATATTCTGACAATGTAAAGTTTTCCCGCACTTTTGCAAGTTCTATGAACCTTAAAATCTTATCAGATGTTAAAGTTTCAATATCAAGATATTCTAAAATATCATCAATATCACAATATACATTTTCAGCATTTACTTTATAATCCATTTTATCGTCAGGCTTTATATTATTGGCGCTAGCCATTGTAATTTCATTATCATTTTTTGGCTGCGTAATAAACAATACACCGCCACTACTTACAGAATAAGGATTTTTTGTAAAGTATTCCGACAAGAATAAAAATCTCATATATTTATAGGCTTTCTTGCTGGGCTTATCCCGTTTTTTGTCTATAAGCTCTTTATTATATGTTTCAGTATATTCATTCTGCAAAGATGATAAAATATTTTCACACTCTGAAACAGAGTATGTGTCTTTTTCATAAGTCTTTACATTACTTGTTAAATTTTTGTTAAGGTCAATACTAATTTTTTTAAGTTCATCAGAATTAGTGCATTTACTGAACACATCATTTAAAATGCTGTTTATTCGGTCAAACTCCAGTTTTATATTACGTAACTTTAAAAATGTATTATACAGCTGGTCTTTTTTTAGCGCTTCAAATTCCATTAAAAACTGTTTCTTATTTTCTACAGATATGTTTTCAGCGTACTTTGCATATAGTTCAGGCTGCCTGTCATAACTGTGGTATGGGTCTAAATATTTAATATAATATTTCGAGTTTATTTTTAAATCATCATTCTTGTCATCTATGAACAGCCTGTCATTTACCAGCTTATCTTTAGAGTATGACAAATACTTGTTATTATCAAGCGTTACATACAGCCTATAGCTTGAGCCAGTATTTTCAAGTAGTATCCCTTTTTTTAAAAGTTTTTTAAATAATCGGTTAAAGTTTTGCGTATCAGACAAGACTTCCTTTAATGCTAAATTCTTTTCAGTTATTAAAGCGTCCGTTGATATATATTTTTTTATTTTCTGGGCATATCTTGAATATATGTATATATCCATAGTGTTTTTGTCAAGTTCCAAAACCTTATCTTTGGTTCTTGACTGAACTCTATCTATGATTGATGTAATGCTTTCTTTTTCAGAGCTATAATACTTTTTAAAGTCTTCTGTCTTATTAAAGTCTTTAGTGTTAGTGGCACTAAGTATATAGTTTGCAAGGTCTACTGAATTTTTTAGCGTATTATATCTTTTATAGATGTTTTTACGAAAATTATTCCACTCATTTAGCAAATACGATGAATTATTTTTTGATAAAAGTTTAGCGTAATCCTTTTCACGTCTTAAGTATATTACATAAAGGCTGTTTATAATTTTGTCCCTTAATTTCTCATAAAGTTCTGTAACATCGTACTCATCTTCTGTATCATCAGTGACAGAAGATACTAAAGGGTACACATCAAACTCGTTTGCTATATGCCAAATTGTAAACTTTGCAGCGTCAGGATATACCTTTTTAAGTCTTTCTAAAACGTCAGTATCTTTAATTTTAATATCATAGAAGTCCTCTACAGTTATTTCACACAAAGGGTCTTCAATATATAGCCTGAATATTTGACTGGATAATTTATTTTCCATATTAATTACCCCCTTTCTTATACTTTACTGCAAGCTCTGTCATTTTTTTGATAACCTCATCTAATTTAGCTTTTTGAGAAATATCTACTTTAACGGTCGCAAACATATTTATTATTTGAATATTATAATCTGCCTTTTTCACCCATTCCCTCGCAAACGTTTTAACACCGATTGTATATTTTAACTGGTTCTGATTTAATTTTGCGATAAATTTATTGTGAAACTCTCGGCATAATGCAAAAACCTGTTGGTCGGGAATATCATCGCCTGCATTGCTTCCAAAGAAATCATCACCAGTGTTGACATTATCTTTGACTTCATTATCAGCTGTGAAGTTAGTGCTATTTGTATCATCTGTATTGTCTGTATCATTGTCTGCGTTAATATCTACAGGCGTAGCGCCTTGAGGTATTCGCACTGGAGAACTTTTTGCTTCGGTTGCAACTTTTTCAGTTGAAACATCACTTTTTGCATTATTTATATCATCATTATTTGATGTATCAGATATAGCACCTGTCTTATTATCTAAAGGCACATCATACGCATCAGCGTCTCTTAAAATTTTAGCAAAATCTGTGCCTTTCAACGGCTGAACTGACGAATTTGACATAATTTTTACAACGTTCATCAGCTTTAAAAAAATATAATACTCACTTTTTCTCATCGTGATTGATACTATATCATTATCCATAACAACTGGCTCTTTGATAGTCTCTTTTAGACTGTCCTGAGTAATGAGCGGGTTAATGTTTGTAAAATATTTTGTTACATCAAATTCAGGCAGTTTTTTAAAAAACTTGTCATAAAAGTTTTTAAAAGGGTCATCTTCAGCAAAGTCATATTCCTTGCCGTTAATGGTAGGGCATATTTCCTCTGCAATCTCGTCAGCCATATCAATTATGTTATGCTTTTGTGCGATTAGAGTATTAATTCTTTGTATGTCATCTATAAGCTCACCGCTTCCGTCTTTCATATAAAGATGAAACGCCAAGTTTTTAACATCGTCAATTCCAAACTTAATATCTTCTCTTTCAACAAGCTCTCTTAAAAAAAGCAAGTCCTTGAACTCTGTATTGGCGTTGTCTATTATATATTTTTTTCTCTCTACTACATTTTTTGAAATACTTTTTATTTCAGACTGTAAATCTAAGATTTTAGATGTTACTGTCTCAAGGTCTTGTGCAACTGAATTTTTTTTACTGGCATATTCAGCAATGCTTGCTTCAACCCTGATTTTTTCATCATCTGTGTTAAACTCATTTGTCTCAAGTTTTTGAGTTGCAGCTTTAATCAGATTATCTACTTTTTGCAGTTCATTTTCTAAAAGCGTCTTGCTGGCTTTGGCATTTTCTATATCTTTAGTATCAGCCTTTATTTTTTGCAAATCCTGCATAAATTCTTTATTTATTATGCAGCTTGAAACAATCGTCATTACTGAGGGTAATACGTCAAAAAGGTTTTCTAAAAAATCACCTTTGTACTCATCTGAATAAACATTTTTATTGTTTTCAGATAGTCTGTTTATAAGTTGCTTTACGTATTCTTTCAGTCGTCGCTCCAGTACATTCTGCTCGTTTATAGTCATTTTTCTTTTTATTCTGATACCTTTGTTAAAATTTGTTCTGTTCAAAAACTCTCACATCCTTTCGTTAATAATGGTTTACATATCTTTTTAAAAGTTTACACATCTTATCATTATTTGTCTTTGCGTCATTAATTTCATAGCAGTAGCCTAAATCTGACTTTGATATATAAAAAAGTGTGTATCTTCCTTTTATATTTGAAATATTTTGCACGCCTTCATCAACATATCTTCCGTCATAGCTTTGACTGCGCTTTGATAAAGCAATATACTCGCCTTGCTTTAATTTATAGTTGTCGTATTTATTTTTAAACAGCGTTACGTAGTCCTTACCTCCAAAATTAAAAATTTCTCCGTAATCTTCGCTGTTCACATAAATATGGTTTCCTATAAGGTGCAGCGTATCTCCAGCAGTACCGGCTACAATCTTTAATTTTGAAATCTTTCCGTTCTTTATTACACCGAGCGCTTTTAACCGCTTTTCGTCATCTACTTTGACGCTTTCGTCAAAAGGCACTGTTTCAAGCACAACATCCCCCTTTTTCAAAGGTCTATTTGAAAAATCTCTTACATATAGACCTTTTTGTATGCTAGGTGTAATGTTATAGGTAAATATCGAATTTAAGATTTTTGCAGTTATGAGTATAGCAACAAGTGTTATTATAAGTTTTGACTTCAGTATTTTTTTTACTAGCATTTATTAAATTACCGCTTCCTTTCCTGTGTAATGAAAAATTTTCACATTTTCATATTCTTATTATAACACATAAAAAAAATAAATCCAAATGAAAAAAAAGGCTCATAAAAAAGCCTTTATTTGAACTATTTTAGCATTTTTAATTTTTCATAGAAGTTTTTCCATTCCGTGCTGCTTACTATTTTCCAGTTTTTTATCTTTGAAAATCTGTTCCTAAATTCAGAGACAGTAAAGTAGTAAATCATAGCTTTGCTGTCTGTAGCAGTAATAATTTCTTCATCGTTATGCGTAAAAATTCCTGTAATTATAAGAGATTTCCAAGACCTAGCCTTAACTTTTTTTCCTTTTCTTAACTTATTTATACAAGTGTCCATTGTCATTTGTTATCAGTCCTTTCATATCTAAAATCTATTGTTCCATAACTGCAAGGCATAAGTGATGAACCATACAACAGCGCCTATCATAAGTATGCCCATTAATAAATGAAATAAGAATTTTGCAATATTCCATAGCAAAGTTCCAAAAAGAACTAAGCCTATTAATGCAAATGCAAGCATACCTAAATTCTGACCGAATGATGTTACCGTGTCGTTTACGCTTTCAGGAAGATAGCCGTTCATATACAGCATTACAAAGCCTATTCCTAGAAATGCCAATACAATATAAAATATTTGTCTTGAAAAGCTGTCATGTTTAACTTTTCTTATAATATTTTTAACATTGCTTGACATAGAGTTACTGCTTTGGCTAGCAGGACTATACGAATATTTAGTAAAGCTGTTCGGATTATAGCTTTCAGTATATTTTTGCTGTGGATTTTGCGTTCTAGTGTATTGCTTGGCAGGCTTAGCATATCTTTCTTTAGTGGCAGACGCATTATCAGCTTTACTATATGTATTAGCCGCATTACGTTCACTATGTGAAGATTTGGTATTTTCATTGCTAGCCAAATATTTTGAAATATCAGGCAATACTACATTTACTTCACTTGGCACGTCAACTACAGTATATCCTGCGTTTGTGTTAAGTTTACGGCTGACAACTGCGGCTCTGTATTTAGCAACATCCATAATTCTTTTAAGCTCGTCGTATTCACTTTTGCCTAATTTATCTTTTATATCCATTTTTATAATTGTTTTAACATCGTTATCTAAAAAGATTATATTCACTTTATCTTTAAAGAAGTTTAATCTATATCCTGTCATTTCTATTACCGCCTTTTATTTGTAATATAACGAGATAATCTCAAGAACCTAATCCTGAGAGTATCTCCTGTATTTAACTTTTTTCTTCATCTTCAACAGTATTATAGCATATAAAATGAATTAAGTCAACTGCTTTTTTTAAAAAAAATATGAGATATTTATAAAAAATATCTCACATCACGAATATTAATCAACATCTATAACAGAGCTTGTCCCTATGCTTTTATCCATTGTCATAATTCTTACAAGCTCCCTTAGCTTCTTGTCGCTGGCACTAAGTGAATTATCTGTAAAGCCATTTTCATTTTCATATTCCATAACGCTTTCCTTTTGGGTATAGTTTGCAAACTGCGGTGTAAGGAAGTAATAAACCTTGTCACCCACAGCTTTTTTTGTTATGCCGTAGGCAACTCCTCTTACACTGGGATTTCCCCCAAGTGATACGCTGACGTTGCTTGACGCAGGTACAGACATTAAAAACAGGCTCTTATATCTAGGCATTGAATTGTTATTTGCTGTATTAATAACATTTATATTAATATGATTTGCACTTAAATTCTCAAAAGACACGCTATCCGATATATTTCTTGATATATTAGTCCTTAAAGTTATTGTGGCATTATTATTTACAATAGCATTTTGAGTAAATATAATCTTGTTTGTGTCAAGTCCGTTTTCAAGCACCGTATTATTTAACTTTGTATTGTATGCGTAAAGACCGTTCGCTATCACTATGTCCTTATCCACATTTACAAAGCCGCTTCCTGTATTTGGCGCTTCAACATATTTTATGATTACGGTTTCGTCAATATCGCTTTTCTTGATGTTATTATACAGCTTCTTATCTATGTATGGTATTTTCCGAGCGTCATCCCATTTATAGTTTTTAATGCTTGTATAGTCCATTAAGGGAACTGTGTTTGTATTTTTGGCAAATGCAGTTAAGTTAGCCAGTGCAAAAATGCAAATGATTAATTTCTTATTCAACTAAATCACACCTTTCATTATTTATTATCGTTTCGTAAAACTTCAAAAACTTTTCTTATTAAGCTGCTTCGTACATATACACCATACATATTAATTATAGAGTTCTGCACGGTAAGAAGACTTATGGCATATATTACGTTATCTTCCTTTACTTTGTATATTGGACATTTTGCTGAGCATACATCTATTAAAATTCTTAACGGCAGTATGTTTCCAGTAACTTTATCAACTATAACCTTACAGTCTTCAAGTTTTTTAATGAAACTATATTTGTTAAAAATATCAATATCGTTAAAAGCTATCTCAGTTTCAACAGTAAAGCTCGTGTCAATATCAACATATTTTCCAAAAAGGCTTCCTATTTCTGTAAAGCTATTGTAGGGAAGCATTAAGTTGCCGCTTGTTATGTAATCTTTTTTATTCAATATGGCATATACATAGTCTTTATTGCTGTTCTTTACTTTAGCAACACACCTTATGTCACAGGAATATTCTTCATTGCCGACCTGACGTATGCTGCACTCTACAATCTTGGCATAGGACGTATCTATGTCGCTAAATACGAATGTCATATATTCAGTTGTTGCAAACTGCGTCTTTACTGTATTTTCAATAAAGTCTGTAAAATATGTAATATCGCCTACTATATTTTCAGATATGAAATAGTATATTTCACGTAAAGGGTTAATTGTAACCTCATCTCCTGAAAAATCTTCGATATTAATGTCAACAGGGCTTCCGTCAAGGCTTGTCACGTTATGCCTTTTAAGTTTTTCGATATGCTTTTGTGTAACATCATATTTTCTTAAGTTTTCGGCATACCAGTTTTCAAACGGAACTAATAAATTATCCGAATTTAGCACAAACACTCTCCATATATCGTTACAGAATGTAACTTTTAGACTAAGAATGTCGTTAGTAAACATATATTTATATAGTCCGTGAAAATGTACATCTAAGTTAAAAATCATTTCTTAAAAGTCCTTTCTCAATGATATATCATAGCAAGCTGTCAATAAAAGTTCTGTCTATTGCAGGAACGTCCATTAATTTTACAAGCAGCTTGTTCAGTTTTATTATATCATAACTTGACTGAATATTTAAGGATATTTTTTTAGCATTACGTATATTCATATCTTCAATAAGTGCCGCATTTCTAAAAATGCCGTCGCAGTCGCCAAATTCCTGTATCAGTTTTGATACTGTGACTTTCCCTACTCCAGCAACACCTTTGATATTGTCTGAAACATCTCCTACGTAAACAAGGTGTGTATATATGTCTTTGTAATTTTCAACCAAAAATTTTTCCTGCAAGAATGAATTGTCATCTACAGTAACCTTTGTATATCCTGTTTTACCCCACAGTATTACAGACACATCTTTTTCAACTAACTGCAACAAGTCCTTATCCACAGTATAAATCCATACATCATAGTCATCTTTTAAGTGCTTAGCAAGGGTATACAAAATGTCGTCGCTCTCATATCCGTTTTTCATAATGTTAGGTATCTGAAAATTATTTGATATGTGCATTGCAAACTGGGTCTTATACTGATGTATGAAAATTTTCTCCTCAGTTTGATAGTCACGTCTGTTCTGCTTGTAAGGAGGATATATTTGCTCTCTTAAAAGTTTTGCGTTTGCGTCCATTACTGAAATTACATTAGATACTGGGGTAATACCTGCCACTTCAAACTTAATTCTTTCGATTGCTTCCTCAAGATATTCATAAAAAGGCGCAAGGTCATTGAACGTCTTGACGTCTTCATAAGTGCTGTACGCACTTCTGTAAAATAGTGTGCTTGTATCTAGTAATAATATTTTAGGCTTAAGAGTATCTGTATCTATAATTTCCATTTAAAATCACTTCCTTTTTTAAAATTTTTTATTCATCTGGCGAGAAGGATATGTAAACCATATATCCCCACATCGTTTTGTAATATAGCAGTAAATCATAATCCAATTATCAAGAGACAATGCTTCCCGTGTAGGAAGGCTTAAGTCAACTTCGTCATTTTTTACTGAATTTACAGAGTATTCAAATATTCTTAAAGGATTTTGGTTAAAAAATCCTGTAGTATTAGGCAAATACATAGAGTTTAATTCATCGTCGCTTCCAATAAGCCAAATAAGGCTAATTAAATTTGGAAACTTCATTATAAATTTTTCCAGCATATCCGCTAAAGTAAATCTATCTGTTATCCTGTCTATCGCCATTAAAATTCTATGACCCTCATTAGAGCCTACTACGGCGTTATATGCGTTCTCATCAAAGGCTGGGTCATCAGCTGATGTTGTAAAGTCTTTGTAGTATCTAAAATATTTTTTGGCATATTCCTTTTCCCTGTTAAAAATCTCGGCGTCAGTTACAATTTCCCCTGTTTCATTTTCCTTTGCAAAAGGAACGACAACTGCATTTTTTGTAATATCCAGCAAACTGTTTATATTGACTTTTTTTAAGTTTGTTTCATCAGTTGTTAATAATTTATACTGACTGTCCCAAAATTCTGAAAATTCATTTACGACACCTGCTGTATTGCCGTCCTTATCAATAAATTCACAGTTTAAAAGATTATATCCGCTTTCAAATAAAGGGGTATCTGTATTAAAAACTCTTGCAAGTTTTCCAGACCTTTTTGAGCAAAGACCTGTTGAAAATTTCCATTTCTCAAGGTCAGGCGTTACAAACTCAGCTATCGAATTATCTATAAATTCAGCACTGCTTCCAGTCCATTTTTTAAGCTCTGAATTGATGTCTTTAGTATCTGTATCTTTTTTTACATCTTTAGATTTGTCTTCTATGACATCTTTAGAATTTCCTATATCAGCGTCATAGTCCTGCGGCAGAATATCTGATTTAGAGGTGTCGCAAAACTCCTCAAAATCATCATCTATTGAAAACTGGACGTCATCTTGATTTAAAGAAGATGTGTCGGCAGCCATTGCATTTTCAGCCTGCGTATCACAGGCTGAATTATCATTAGTTTTATCTTGTGTATCTTGTGTATCTTGTGTATCTTTTATGCTTTCTATCTTATCTATGTTTTTTGCAATTTCAGCTGTATTTTCATCAGAAGCGGAACTGGTATCATGTTCTGAAGTTTTTAGAATTTTATCAGCTGAACTTTTAGCGTCCTGTGATATTTTTTCAGGAATATCACCTATGCACTCTAAGTCATTGCTGTCAATGTCATCAGAAGCAAGGCTTTGCTTAAAGGCGCTGCAAAGCTCCGTCCACATAGCCAGTTTAATATTGTCATCACTTATGCCAAGTGATGTTGCTGCAAGTGTTTCACACATTTTCTGTAAATCTTTTTTCATATTAAGGTCAGTCCTTTCTCAATCTAATATTTTTATTTATAACAAATTATAGCATATAAAATTGAAAAAGTCAATTTATAAGGTTGATTTTTTTTAAGAGTGGTGTTATAATAGGCTAAACAATAACGATAAGAAAGGACAACTATATGTTAATAAACGCAAACAGAATAATGCTATGGGGACTATACTTGGGATTTTTTTCAGGATTGGTTGGAATAATTACATTTATTCTAGCAATAGCTTTTAAGCAGCATAAAATTAAAAACAGGCTTATAAGGACATCCGTAGTTATGGGTATAATTGTTGCCAGCATAGATATTATATTTTATTTTCATAACTGGCACAATGAAGCAATAATGTATACAAAAGGACACAGCTGGTATAATGTGCCTACCTTAATATTAAACGCTGGAAAACTTCAAAATGGAGATGTGCTAATAAAGTCCCGTGGTAAAGGTCTTGAAAATTCAGCAGGACACAGCTTCATATATTATAAAGGCAAATTTATATCATTTAACAGGCAAGGCGGCTATAATACTGAAATTATGACGTTCGAGCAAATGCTTGACTATTACGAAGCAAGAAAAAATGACAAAAAACACCCGTTCATAGACAAATACGTAATACTTAGACCTAAAAAACCTGTAGACATTGAAAAAGAACTAGGCTTCATTAAAGACAGCGGAAAGTTACAGTATACTCCGACACCTTTGCAGCTTGACACAAAAAAATATAACTGCTCGACATTCGTATACAGAATTTTAGAGCATAACAGAGCTGTACCTGTAAGAAAATTTATATCCGTCATGCCCTATGACTTCTTGCATATGAAAGAGTTTAACGAAGTAAAACTTGATAAAACTTTATCAAATGATTTTGACGGAGATTTCTTAGAGCTGTTTGACATAATAGACCTGTTTAATGAGTATGATGTGCCAATAAATCTTGAATATAGACAGAATAAGATTATACTTAGTAATGACAGCATAGATTTTGTAAAATATTTAATGTCAAATAATCTAGTAGACGATAATAAGAAAGTTATCATTTCAAACTTAATAAATCAATAAAAAAGCAGTAGACATTTAGTCTACTGCTTTATTTGCTCAAATCTACAATAGTGGCTTGCTTAAATTTTTCCTGTAAAAATTTATGAAAATAGTCACAGGAAACCTGATATGTAAAAATATCGTCAGAATTATAGGATATAATCCCGTTAAAACCACTTGGTATAGAGTTATAGTTAATGTTAAGTCTGTCTATGTACGCAGTGAGTGTGTTTCCTTTTAGCATAAGCTGGTGTAATCTATTAAAGTCAGATGTTATTTCCTGAGTAAAGCGTGTAAAGTTAAACAGAGCTGACGACACACCCCTGTTTGAGAACTTAACAAAGTCATCTATATTCCATACAAAATTTCTGTTTTCACATATTCCTGCAAGATTGTCATTATGACAAAAATATGTATCGTTTCCAATAAGAAATTTTTCAGCATTGTTAAAAAGCTGCCTTGAATTTTTACAAGTTTCAACTCCTCTTATTTCATCATTTAAAATAATCTTTGCTTCGTCATTTTCCAGCATTTTCTTAAATATTCCAAACGTCATCTTAGTATCATCGAGTGATGTATGGAAGTCTTTGTCATTGGTATAGACCTTATAGTATTCGCTGGCTTCTATTAATTTTGGGTTCTTATACAAAGTCCTTCCGTTTCGTGCTGGAATTTTAATGATGTCTCTGTTAAGAGACATTGTGTCAATCATTTTTGCTTTTTTGTTAAATCCTAGTTCATCAATTTTCATAAAGGAGTTGTCAAAGCTGATATGGTTATGACCGATAATAATTTCCTTTGAAAACATATTTAATAAATTTGGCAAATCGTCCTTGAAGTATTTAGGATAGCTTACGCCAAGCCGTTTCTGCTCAATCACGTTGTCATAAAGGCGGTTGACCTTTAATGCTCCAAAGTTCATAGCCTCATTAGGTTCACGTTCATAGTACCTTGTGTCACTTGACAGCTCTAAAAAATGATTTTCAGTTAAATCAGATGAGCTTGAATACAGGTGGCTAATCTGTGTAAAAGACAATACGGACGTTCCTTTAAGACCGTTTGTCTCCAAGTCGTAAGTAGTTGTTTCAAAAATCATATCTTAATTTTGTCCTTTCATTTTAGTTTTATTATAGTTTTGTTATAAATGGTGCTATTATCTTAGTTTTACTATAAAGGGTGCTTTATGTGACATCTTGTATTTAAAGTTAGTCAATATGTCATTTTTTGCTATAAATCCAAAATACCGCCCGTCAAATGAATTTGCTGTGTTATCTCCAAGCGGAAGTATGTAGTCTTTTTTAAGGATATAATCTTGACCTGTTAATAATTTTTTCATAATATTTTCATCGCTTCTAAATTCATATATAGGAAGCGTTTCCTTTCCGTTTACTGATAACGTAAAAGTATAAAAATATTCACTTTCAGGTTCGGCTAGGCTAAGGTAGTCTGTATTTCCAATAAGCGCTTCAGCCTTGACGCTGTTAAATTTATATTTTCTTAATATATTGTATAGTTCTTCCTTATGTATTTCCTTTAGGCTGTTAAAGTCCACAGCACTTAAAAGCTGACCTTTAACAAGACCTATTATCTTTTTCGCCTTAAGAACCCTTTTAATTTTAACTATGTCCCCTTTTTTAGGCACGTATATAAGGTTACTTTGTAAAATCCCTTCAACATTATAGCGATGACCGTTAATGTCTTTATTAAGGTCGCCAGTCTCCCCTGAATTTACAGCAAGCCGTTTTGTATATTCAACACGCTTGGTAACAGGGTCTAAAAATCCAATTATATCTCCAGTCTTAGGCATTGTAAACTTATATATGAATTTGTTTCCTATAACAGTGCTTCCAGCTGGGATTGTATTTGCCATACTTTCAGTAGGGATTATTGTACGCACTATAAAAAAATTTACGATAAGCCATACGCAGGCAGTTGTAAGAAAAGCTGTTATCTGCATTTTATTTTTTCTGACAGGGCTTGCCAAAAGTCCGCATATCATAGTCAAAGCAAATAAAAACGTTACGCATACGCTAATTAAAGCAAACATTGTATTTGCAAAAAGTGTTGATATGCTGTACATGCAGTATGCAAAGCAACCTATTTTTTTATTATGTGCAAGAATAGCGCTTATCATTCCAAATATTGCCATAAAAGGCACAGATATTTGGTCGTATTTTACAAGAGAACTTGGCATAGGCTTATAAAATAAAAATATAACGTTTGAAATAAATGCGGCTACAGCAAAATATATCCAAGGATATATTATAACGGTTGCTAATTTCTTGTTAAATTTCATATTATATACAGCGATTACCTTGTTAATGTACTTTTCCTTAAAAAGACATAGTCCAACAAAGGCTGTAATAATCATATATGTTAAAATATTAAATA
>ERZ773031.285-NODE-285-length-27761-cov-7.923482_pt1 | contig 27761 bp, 16 predicted proteins | sample MGYA00511666_ERZ773031 | MGnify/ENA primary metagenome ERZ773031 (study PRJEB29015, sample SAMEA2738135) | human oral metagenome | biome: human oral; feature: human-associated habitat; material: saliva | place: China | collected 2250 ...
CGGTCGGCGCAATGGCTATTGGGTTATAAAAAATAGTAAAACGAACAACTAAATTCCCATTTATGGAAGAGAAGAAAGGACAACATAAGAAATCAATTCGCTTCTTCAACGACTGTGAAGTACGTGCCGTATGGGATGAAGAAAATAATTGTTGGTGGTTTTCAGCAACAGATATTGTTCGTGCCATTAACAATGAACCGGACTATACTAAAGCAGGTAACTATTGGCGTTGGTTAAAACGTAAGTTAAAACAAGAAGGCATTGAAGCCGTGAGTACTACTCACGGCTTCAGATTTAACACAACTAGGATTAAAGCCAAATAGATAAGAGCGAATATCTCTTTGTAATAATATATAAGAGTTTGTCTAATGATACATACATCAAGTCTTTTATACAGCCTGTATTCATTACAAAGATTTATGATAGAGCTATATGTTTCAAAGACAGTCTGTGGTTATCTTATGGTGAATTTTATAAAGGGACTAATATAAATAATTTAATATGAAAAGTTTTAGAATTGAAAGTATTATCATATCAGATAAATGTGATAAAAGATATTGTAAGATACTAAAAAAAGGAAATGAGTATAAGTTTTATTCTGATAAAACAACAGAGGATATCAACTTATATGGTGATAATATAAATATATGCGCTCTTGTTGGAAAGAATGGAAGTGGTAAATCTTCGCTTCTTGATATGTTATACCGTGTAGTAAACAACTTTGGGTATTTACTTTTTAGAGGTTCTATTATGCCTGGAGCTGAAGAGCCTATTTTTCTTAAAGGAATCTATGCTTCTATAAGATTTAAATACGGAGAAAAAAGACTAGAACTTAAATGTGAAGATAAATGTATGTACCTATATTCAAATACAACAGAACTTATTTGGAGAGGTAAAAACGATGGGGAAAAGATTATTAATGCAGAGACAGGGAATTATATAGGGAATTCTGATTCTTGGATAGATAGCGATAAAGAGAACATAATTACTGTTGCCAAAAAATTCTTTTTTACAATAGTAACAAACTATTCTATACAATCATTAAATTATGAAGATTATGAAGAAGAAGGTCCTTGGATACAAAAACTTTTTCATAAGAATGATGGCTATTCACTCCCTATAGTATTAAACCCATACAGACATGAATATGGTATAAACACAGAAATAGAGGCAGAACTTACAAATTATCGCTTATCTGCTATCTTCTTAAATTCAACAGAAGAAAGACCTTTTCTTGACGGCTATAATTTAAATAGGTTAGAATATCATTATGCACCACTAAAATATTACCGGAATATTTATGATGACTTTCGTACTCGATCAATTGAAGGACAAAGTGAAGAACAATCTTTTGACCTTAAAAAAAGTGATGAAATTATTAATTTTATAAATGAAAGATTCATAAAAGCATATGAAACGAAAGGCTCATATACAAACCTCATTTTAAAAGGATTAAAAAATCTTAGTTTAGACTTATCACAAAACAGTCCAGCTTCCTATAAGGCTGCATGTGTATATATTGTTTATAAAGTTCTTTCATCAACAAAATATCCTGATTATGCTCAGTACTATGAAAGTCTCCATAGATTTAAGCACTGCATAAGTTGTGAAGTGGTTAATGAAGATATTAAAAATTACATTGATAAGTTAATAGATGATGAATCACATATAGCAAATAAACTGCATCAAACTATTCAATTCATAAATAATTATGATCGTATTAAAGAAAGAGTTGGATTGAGCTTGAACAATACTGATTCATCTTTTAATTTTAAAACCTATTTGGATTCAAACAAATTGCCTAACAACATTTCGGACATAATCAAGGAACTTCCTCCACCTATTTATAAGGTAGAGATATTTCTGAATAGGAGTAGGAAAAAAAATGATAAACGTAGCCAAATGGATGAAGTTCCATTTAATAAATTAAGTTCTGGTGAAAAACAATTTGCTTATATGATGAGTACTTATATTTATCATTTAATAAATTTAGGGTCTATTCACACAGCCACCCAAACTAACTCAAACGGCTCAAATCGAGTAGCATATTCTATGATAAATATGATATTTGACGAAATGGAGTTATGTTTTCATCCAGAGTATCAACGAACCTTTGTTAATAATCTTGTTTCTTATATTAAAAGAGCAGGATTAAATAAGACATTCTCTTTCAATATTATTTTAACAACACATTCGCCATTTATCTTGTCAGACATACCAGTATGCAACATTCTTGCTCTAAAAGACGGAGAGCCTGATGAAAAGTTTAAGAATGAGAAAACATTGGCGGCAAATATATATGATATTTTAAACAATGGGTTCTTTATGGATGATTTTATAGGGGAATATTCTTCGATATTTATAGATGAAATAATAAGGAAATTAAATGATTCTAATGATGATATTTCAGCAAAAGAACAAGAAATACTTTTTAAAAAAATATCTCTCATTGGAGATAATCTTGTACGAATAAAATTATTAGAAAAATTAGATCAATGTACTAATAATAGATTCAGTATTGAAGAGCGCATAAGAATATTGCAAAAAGAACTAGACAATTAAATTAATATGATACCCTTAAAGTTTAAAGATGATGTTTGTCCAGAATTCTATAAAGAATTTGCCTCTGATTTTGAGCATAAAATAGAAAAGTATAAACGCAATGGATATATAGGTAAAGGCGAAAAAAAAGAAAAATTATCTTCTCAAACTAAAGATTTTCTTGGTTATCTTCTAGCCAAGAGTGATAAAGATTCTAAAAAAAGCAATCTTTGGGAATTATTAGATTGTCACGCTAATGAACTTAAAATCTATGCGGATAATTTGTGCAAACTTTATACTTCTTTGAAAAAGAAAGATAGTAAAGTTTTTAAACAGATAAAAAAAATTTTTGTGGATAATACTTATACATCATCTTTCAGAAAAGATTATTTTATAAAGTCTTTGGATATTAAAGTTTGTCCATATTGTAATAGGTCTTTTATCGAATGTATTGATAAAAAAGATAAAACTGCCCCTATAAAAGGACAAATAGACCATTTCTATTCCAAAGAAAAATACCCATTCCTTGCACTTTCAAGATTTAATCTTATTCCTTGTTGTAGTGACTGTAATGGAGTGGGAGGAAAATTTATGGCTGATGCTGATAAATACAAATTGGTAAATCCTTATTTGTTAGAGGATTCTGATGGGATACTATTTAAGATGGAGATTTTTCGAAGTCATTTTGCTAATTTTGAACAGTGTGCAAATTCTATAAAAATTAAGGTAGAGGAAGATAATCAATCTGGATTAAAGCAAAATATTAAAGTTTTTCACTTACAAGAAATATATCAATCACATTGTGATATTGCAGCAGAAATATATTTAAAAGGGAAGTTAAAGATGCCTTCGACTTATCGTCAAAAAATTATAAATATAATGAAACCTATTATGCCTATAACAGAACACGATTTCAACCAGTTGATATTGGGAATAGAAGATAATCCTCAGCAATTTAAAAATAGATCTCTGTCAAAGTTTAAAGCAGATTTAGCTAAGGATGAAATGTTAATTTAGAGAATAATTTAACTCTGTGCCACACAAAAATAATTCTGAAACGATGATAACATCCAAGATGCTTTCTAATCGATACTACTCAAATTGAGGAAACATTTTTGTACCATAAGAATGTAATACACTGATAATCAGCATAAGATATATTTGAGGAAGTGAAGTAAAATATTAATAAAGTCCACATATTCCATTTTAGGAACTATGTGGACTTATTTTTAAATATCTAACTATGAATCTAAACGAGAAAGTTGAGCAAATCAAAAGAGATAAGAAACCACAAAAGATTACTCCACGTGAACTTTTAAGTGGTTTAAATCTTTGTAAAAGAACACCAGGAAATTGCACTATTATTGATAAATACTTAGAAAAGAATCAATTGGAGGTCTCTCCAAGTTATACAGACACATGGATAGATAGTGAAATTGAGCTTAGACATAAAAAAATAGCAGAGACTAAAATACCTAAAGATCCAATTAAAAGAGTACGTGTATTAGAGGCAGCAAACAGACTCCCAAAATTTGTGAGTAATAATGCTAAATTAAGGACTGCTATAACTTTAATGCAAATGAACAAATATTCTCAATTACCAGTTACAAATAATGGGGTAAGAGGTATTGTCGGTTATATTTCTTGGGAGTCTATAAGTGAAGCTTGGGCTAATGGAATTGAAAGTGAGATTGTAAAGGACTATGTTAAAGAGGAAATTCAAATAATTCATCCTGATACCCCCTTACTTGATGCCGTTAAAACTATCTATAAAAATGACTTTGCTATTGTTATTGGCAATGGCAATGATAAGTCTATGTTGGGTATTATAACGACAGCAGATATTTCTTCTGAATTTCTATCAAACACAAAGCCTTTCTTATTATTAGAAGAGATAGAAAAATCTATAAGAGTTCTTCTTAATGGGACACTTTTGTTAGAAGACATTAAAGATATATGTAAGAACACAGAAAAAGAAATTTCTTCAATAGATGACCTATCATTTGGTGATTACAAATGTATTATTGAAAATCCTAGACTCTGGGACAAACTAAAGATAGATGCTGATAACAAGCTGCTTGTAGAAAGGTTAGATGAAATAAGAAAGATAAGAAATGAAATTATGCATTTTGCTCCAGATAGTATAGATGAGAAGGCAATAGGTGTTTTAGATAATACTTCAAAGTATTTAGGCTCTTTGATTAAATACAAATATAGAGATGTAAGAGAAAACTAAAGAATAATTGGCGTAATGGACATTTGGTAGGCTGGTTATTCCAGCCTACCAAATGTCCATTACGCCTAATTCTATTATTTTGAAATTAGAGGTTGCTACCCGTTAATTTGAATCCGATATCTTTATATTAATAGCATCTTGAGCAGGAACGATAACCTTCGTTTCGTGCGGAACTTAAAGATATACGGGAGTAGTTTCCACGCCATAATGCCGGACATGATGGTGTGGAATGGTAACAAGAACCTGTGGGGGTGATATACACGGTTTGGCCTATACTGGCTGAGCGAGTTGATTGATTCTTACGAGTTCTATACTTACGTGTTTTCGAACGTTTGTGAGTTTTTCTTCCACTATGCTTCTTCTGTTTCTGTATGCTGATAGATTCAGTATTGGTGGTAGAAGTTGTTTCATACGTGAAGCTACTGGTTCCAATTAGAGTTATCGCAATTAAAAGGATAGAAAGTAAATGTTTCATAACTTTGCTTATGTTTGTTATTAATAAAGATTGTACCTACAAAGGTACAATTTTCCTTTTAGTTTCCCATCGTATGAGTGATTCTTTTCGATGTCTTCAAGTTTTGTACAAGTGAATAGTCTTGTATCAACCCCTGCCGAATGCATATTGCGTCTCTGTTGAATACGTATCTAACTGCTGGCGAATACGTATTCCCATGCCGACAGATGCGGTGAGCGTTGCTGACAGATGCGTATCTAGCGGCGGCGCAATACGTATCTACGGGCAGCTAGATACGCATCCGCCGGCGCGTAGATACGGTGAGCGCAGCGACGGAATACGCATTCGCCGGCGAGCCTCCACGGGACAACACCTCATGCTATAAGACAAGCAAAAAATTGTTCGCGAACAAAATCAAAATTGTTCGCGAACTCTTTGCGAATTGTTCGCGAACAATTTTATGTCTGTCTTAGCAGAAACGATAGATCGACTGATAAAATGGTTTTTACACGCACAAGAAGTACGATTGTATTGCATGGAATGTACCTTTGCTAAAGGGTATTTGATCCGGAATATAGTTCGCCAAAAACGTGGATGCGGTTTGCCGGAAATTTATATACTGTTTGCGTGAAATTTCTAACTTGTTCCCCGTAAATTTCTAACCTGTTTGCGATAAATTTATATACGGTTAGAAATTTACGGGGAACAGGTTAGAAATAAATTTATATCAAATAAAAATTTTCCGCTAACCGTATAGGCTTGGAACATTAATCTTTCACCTTAGAATATTGACCTTTGAACTTTAAATTAACCTTTGAACTTTAAAAGCAAGTAATATCCCCGCATTTGACGAAATGTACTTTCGTGCCCCACGAAATGTACTCCCGTGCCCCACGATATATACTTTCGTCAAAAGCGAGATTTGACGATTAGAAGATCTGAATTAAGTTAGTGTGTTGTTTGTAATATGCAACCGCAATATCTCTAGCTGCTTTTATTCTTTGTTTCTCTAAGTCTGCTTCCCTTTTTGCCTGATTCTCGATTAATGCAATAATTTGTTTCGCTTCTGTATCTCGCGATTGCTTAATACGCTGACATAAAGCCTTTGCCTCTGTAGCACAGGGACTTGTTGTATCTATTTGTTTGAGCATTTCAGCGCACGCTTCGTAATTGCCATTAGAATATTCAGTTTGTGCTTGTAGTAAAAGGTTGCCACACTCATTTCTTTGGTATTGTTTGTAGATATTGCTGATAGCAGTATTTACACTATTGTAATTGGCTAATGTAGATGGACAAGAGAAGAGCAGGGATAATGCTTCTTCGTACTGGTGAAGCTGGGTATAGGTTTGTGCCCTATCGAGTACTGCTCGCAGATTCCTTGAATAGTAACTTAATATCTGCCTCTTTGCCGTATGTAGGAATAATCTTACATTCTCGTCGTCCAGCTTTATTTGTGAGAACGCACTTTTAACGAGATCATCAGCAGAGTAACCCTGCCCTTGTAGGCTGAATGTTCGACTGGCAAACACTGTTCCTGTAATCAGATTCTGACAGATAAGGTTTATTTGTACCTCTGAGGTATGAATATTCCTCATTCCTCCTTCGGCCTCTTGGTAGTTTGTGAAACTAAGCTCGGGCTTAATGGCGATGGAACTAACTTCTGATGTCTCGATACCTTCTGCTGTAAATGCAGGAAGTATTCTACTGCGAAGTATCCTTGCCGTATTCACGCTTATTTCATCTTGATTTGTTGGTATGACAAAACCAATCTCGATTCCTTGCGCATGAGCACTGCTAATAACGGCAATAAATAGTGCTGTGATGACATATAATTTACGGATACTCATGGAGTTTTATTTTATAGTGATTACAATCATGTTGTTGCTAATGGATCTTTCAATCTTAATATTCCTTGAGCGGAAGTATTGTAGGAGTTTTAATCCGAATTTATTAGAGTTATAAGTCCTGCCTTCGACGTCCGTGAGTGGGATACGTATGTCATCAAAAATCATTTGCTTGTCACTTGTACCCTGTATGTGATAGTTCTCCTTATAACAGTTTTCTGCAATGAACATTTCGATATCGTCAGATAATGGAAGTCCATCATTCCCAACTTCTGTAGACATGGACAGCGTTGAGGCTTGGTCGAATCCGATTGTGAGACTGATTGATTGTCCGTTCTCTGTCATATCCATAAGTTTGCTCTGCATAGCGTTAAGAAAACCATTGAAACCCGTCTCGGTTGCCCTTGAAGCCAGTTTGCCGTAATCATCAGTGTAGAATTTTCCACTTTCGCACACGGCATTTGCTAGTGAGTTTCCTGTTGAAATATCATATCCCGACATGATAATCTTTACGGAATTGCCCGTTGGTGAATCGAGAATATTGATTTCGGCCTCAACGTATATATCAGCTCCAGATTGTTGTATGATAAGCGACTTTGCGTCTTGTTGTTGATTACTTCCTAATGCGTTAGCTTTAGATAGAGCCTTAACGCGTCCGAAGAAATCAACGGTTGTATATCCTCGCTGGTCAAATGCCTCTTTTATCTTCGTTAGAGCAATGCGTTTGTTGACATCACTTTCCAGCACCATGCGTATATCTTCCCCTTGATGAGTGTAGGGAATTACCATTATTTTTGGTTTTGCGGTTGCGATGTTCTCTATTTTTGATGTCAATTCTTGCGCATACGTATATGGAAGACAGAGAGACAAGATAGTCAGTAATAGTATAAGTCTTTTTTTCATAGCTACTTCTTTATGATTAAACTACATTGAATAACCGCACCTTGCTGTGCAGAGTTGACTGCTGAGGTTATTTTGGATGTTGCATCACATTCTGAGAAAGAGGCTCCAGATTGTTTCTTTACAGTTATTGTTCCTATATCGGACGGGTACGGTTTGCCGTCAAGTAGTTCTATTATTTGAACCATGAATTTATCCCCAACTTTCACGCCAGTCTCTTTACCAGCATTAATGACAAGCGTCTTCTTGTCTAGAACCTTAACAATCTTTGCTGTGAGGGGGAAGTTGATTCGGAAATACTCATAAATGTCATCTTTAATTGATTGCATTGCAGCAGTGACAGCACTTTCTGGAGAAAGCATTTCTTTGCTAGCCTTTCCTTGGAAGCCCTGTGCTTCATTGCTGATGCCAGTAGAAACATCTACAACTTTTAGCTGAAAGGCAACACTTGCCTTGTAGCCTCTAATACTTCCATCGCCATTAAGAATACGATAAATAGGTATCTTGACGATATGCCCTGTTACTAGCATACTAGCACCAAGCGATGCGTCCTGTCGTGCCAGATTCTTGCTATCCAAAAAAGCCTCACTTTTCTGTAGCTCAAGTTCTTCTTCTACTTTATCACGACTGGTTCTGTCAACAACAATAAATCGATGAGTATTGGTTAGCATTTCCACGACCTTTTCGGTTACTAACCTCGTATAAGGACTTTCTTCGTCGCAAGTGAACTCTGCTACACCAACGACAGGTCTGCTTTCTGCCTGTGCATGACAACTTGTGCCATACACGAGCAGAAGCAGAACTGAGAGAATAAAACACCTCATTATAGATTCTTGCCAGACTTTAGCGTTTCTATGATTTTCTGAACAGCTTTTACTTGCTCTGCACTTTCTTCTAAAAGAATAGGGGTTGCTGCATTGCCAAATTCCATAACGATACCAGCTCCTTTAGCAATCTTTGCAAGCTTAGCAATCTTCATTGGATTCTTGTTGTTCTTTGCATTTTCTGCTATTTGCTTCATCTGCTCACCTGCAGCTTTTGCATTATCTACAGCATTTTTAATAGATGCAGCTTCACCTGTAACTGTTGTCAGTAGCTCTGTCCAATCTTCCAATTTTGGCTTTACGATAGTAACGTCTGTTACTCCATCCTTTGTCTGCCCAATCTGGCGATAATAAAGACCCTCTAGCTTCACACTGTTTGCAATTGCCAATACCGCTGCATCGCGAACGGAATTACCAAAACCATCAATGATTCCGTCTCCACAATTTGTGTCAGAATACTTGTCTAGTAAGATTTGTAGGTTCTTGGCGCGTTCTTCGCTTTTCTGGATTTGTTCTTTTGTCTCTTGTGCAAATGTAGTCATAGCACACAAAGTCATCACAATGAAAAATAAAATTCGCTTCATATATGTAAGTTTTTATTAGCCTTACCACTCCCAAGTATAGGCAAGTTGTTTAAAGGACACGAGAATATGGAAGTGAAATATTCTTATGCCTCTCTCCTGCAGCAAGGTCCGAAATTTAGGTGAATTAAAAAAAGACGTGGGAGTCTTCACTTACCTATCCCAGTCCTCAGGCCTTCGCATTGCCTAACCCAAAGGATAGGCAACGCAAGAGGCCCACGTCAATGCGATATTATAATCAATGCCATAAATGGACATAGAAATAATACAACTAACGTGAACGTTTCCGTTGCCGTATCTCTTTTGGGTTTTGGTCAAATTTGCGAAGTTTGAGGACCAAAAGATAACGTCTGTAAACGTCCTTTTCGAGCTGTGGACTATTTACTATACATAGTATAAAGTCTTATGCTCAATTCCAATATGTCTGAACAAGTTGATAATTGCTTGTCGTTGCAAAAGTACTAATTCTATTTAAAAGTGCCAAATATCCAGTTAATAAGTTTTATAGGCATTAGCTCTTGTCTTACATAATATTATCTGTTTGTATGGCTTCGAGATAAAGTAGTGTGAATGATTTTCCAATATGTTACCGTCTTTTTATACCTCATACCAGGAAATTTATTATATTTGCAGTAGCATATATAATCATTTACATTTGTTTCTTTTAGGAAATTCATAATATAGTTTGATAATGGAATAAGGCTAGTAAGATCTATGTCTAATTTTGAATAAGTCTATGGAGAATAACGAACGTTATCAGCAACTTCTTCAGCATTGCGAGGAATTGCAGAAAGAGAACGATAGGCTGAAAGTTTTGCTGCAAAGGCATGGGATAAAGTATGAAACGGTGGCAAGTAAAAGCCTTGAGGCATCCCCTAATCCTTTGACGTCCCAGCTTTCACTTGATGAAAAGGTACAACTATTTCGTAGTCTGTTCAGAGGACGGGAGGACGTTTATGCAAGGCGATGGCAAAGCAAAACTACTGGCAAAGGAGGTTATCAGCCTGTTTGCATTAATGAGTGGAGCCAGGGGGTCTGTGATAAGAAGCGATATAAATGTGCAGACTGTCCTAATCGGAATTTTGAAGCGTTGAATGATAGGGCTGTTTACTGGCATTTGGAAGGCAAGAGAGAGGACTGTACCGATGTGATCGGGTTATATGCTATTATGCCAGACAATAATTGTGCTTTCTTGTGTGCGGACTTCGATGACAAGAACTGTGAGCACGGTTATAAGGAAGATGTCACGGCTTTTGTCGGCATTTGTAGGGATTGGGATATTCCATACGTCATTGAGCGTTCGCGTTCGGGTAATGGTGCGCATGTATGGATCTTCTTTGAAGATGTTATATCTGCTTATAAAGCACGACGACTGGGAAGCTCAATTCTAACAGAAGCAATGAATCAAAACGGGCGAATGTCATTCAAATCATACGACAGATTCTTTCCCAATCAAGACTCTCTTCCAGAAGGCGGACTAGGTAATCTTGTGGCTCTTCCACTACAAGGACAAGCTCGAAGAAGGTCGAATACCGTTTTCGTTGATGATAACTTCCTTGCTTATCGAAACCAGTGGGCTTTTCTTTCCCAAGTAAAGAAGATGACGACAGAGGAGATTGATAAGCTCTTGATAGAACATACACAGGAAGAATTGGGCTTGCTTTCTACATCAGATGAGCGAAAACCATGGATACCACCAGCTGTGCAAACAATTAGCAGTAAGGACATTTATACAAAAGTAGATATTACCAGATCGGATAAACTCTATATCCCTATTAAAGCTGTTTCGGCGAAAGTATTGAATCATCTGAAACGTATAGCAGCTTTTAAGAATCCAGAGTTTTATCGTAAACAAGCAATGCGCTTGTCCACCTATTCCATCCCGCGTATTATTTCTTGTTTTGAATTTACCGATAATTATCTGCTGATGCCTCGTGGTTGCGAGGATGCTATTATTTCTTTCTTTAAAGCTAATTATGTAGATTATACGCTAACTGATAAAACCAATCATGGGCAGATGATTTCTGTTACGTTTCAAGGTAAATTGCACACAGAACAACAGCAGGCAGTTGATAGTTTATCACAATATAATAATGGTGTCCTCTATGCTACAACAGCTTTCGGAAAGACTGTTACAGCTGCGGCACTTATTGCAGATAAGAAAGTAAACACACTGATTCTTGTCCATTCAAAGGCTTTGCTCACTCAATGGAAAGAACGTCTATCAGAGTTTCTTGAAATAGATTATCAAGAACCTGAAATGCCTAAGAGGAGGGGACGACGCAAGGTGTTTTCGCCTGTTGGGTGTTTAGATTCTACAGGTAATATGCTGCACGGGATTATAGATATAGCCTTAATTCAATCGTGTGTAGATGGAGACGATGTGAAACCATTTGTGCGCAATTATGGAATGGTGATTGTTGACGAATGCCATCATGTTTCGTCTGTTACCTTTGAACGTGTTTTAAAAGGCGTAACTGCACACTATGTATATGGATTGACAGCAACACCGATTAGAAAAGACGGACACCAACCCATTATCTTTATGCAATGTGGACCAATCCGCTTTTCGGCAGATGCTACAAGTCAAAGGGCACAACAAGGTTTTCATCGCTACCTTATTCCTCGGTTTACATCATTCCGCCCCCTTACAGACGAGACGCAGAACATTAGTTCTTTATATCAGTCATTGGTGGAAGACGAAGTACGCAATAAGCTGATAGTGGATGATGTGTGTAAAGCTGTAGATGCTGGGCGTATTCCTATGATACTTACCAGTAGGAAAGCGCATGTAGAAGTGCTCTCGCAAAAGTTGCGCGACAAAGTGAAGAATGTAATTCAGCTTACAGGAACAGGCACTGCCAAGGAGAAAGAATCTGCACTTCAGCAATTAAGAGCAATGCCTGCAGAGGAACCGCTGGTGATAGTAGCCACGGGGAAATATGTTGGTGAGGGTTTTGATTATCCTCGGTTAGACACATTATTCCTTGCATTGCCCATCTCGTGGCGTGGACTTTTGGCGCAATATGCTGGTCGACTTCATAGAGAATACGCGGGAAAGAGAGATGTACGCATCTATGACTACATCGATCTTCACCACCCAGTTTGCGACAGTATGTATAAACGACGCCTGAAGGGTTATGCCTCTATTGGTTACACGGTTGTCAATCTTTCTTCGCCAACATTGTTTGATTCTTTACCCGACCTTGACCTATCAAGCAGCGAAGGACAAATCTTCAATGGTAGAACCTTCTTCTCCTCCTTTTGTAAAGACCTGCTCAAAGCCCAACACTCTATTATTATCTCCTCTCCTAAATTGTATCGTGTTCAGCAGAATAAACTTACCCATCTCTTTAAAGACCTGCTTGCAAATGGAATCAATATTATAGTCTTATCTAAACCATCAGATGAGCAAACTAACTTCCTAAAATCTCTTGGTATCACAATAAAAACAAATAAAATCCTCTCCCATTGCTGTGCCATCATTGACAAAACCATCGTTTGGTACGGCAGCGTCCATTTTCTCGGCTTCTCAACAGAAGAAGACAACATTATAAAACTAACAGACACCTCATTAGCTACCGAGTTGATTGGAGTGCTAATGGATAAAATTAACGGTTTCTTATCCTAAAATATATTTAATTCTATCCCCTTATCCTTGCCCCAACACTCGAAGAACTTGCATGGCATGGCTACGGTACTGACAGCCTACGTTCGCGGATGAATCTCTTCAAGACTTCCATGCTTTTTGCTGCTTATTGGGCTGTTTGGCATTTTCCCCTTGCAGGTATTAAGGGTTATTATCACGCTAATGTGGTGAGTGAGGGCTGGCTTTATAGTCTGAACTTCATCGTGAGTATCTTTCCTTTTGTTATCTTGATGAATTGGCTCTATTACAAAACAAATCGAAATATTCTCGTTGCTATTATCTTTCATATTACGGCAGGTTATTTCAATGAAATATTTGCAACTCACCCCGATAGCAAGTGCATACAGACGGTATTACTGCTTATCGTGTCTGTTATCATTGTGGTTAAAGAACGTCGACTGTTCTTTAACCGAGCGTTGGAGTAGAGTGTACTCACCATTTAATTGTTTGTTCCAAGAAAAATACGATTATTTAGGTATTAACTGCACTGGCTGGCAATCACCACGAAAGAACCAGCCAGTGTCTGTATTATACAACCAATATAATGCTTGATATGAACTTAATTAACGTGAATTCGTCGACCTCACGTTAAATTATAGATGATGTTAAAGGCTTATAGATAAAGATGAAATCTTAAAGAAATGCTCAATAAGACTGGTATGTTCATAAAAAGATGTACCTTTGTATTGTGAATAGTAGATAGTAAAGAGTTTCTATTACATATAACTTAAATTTTAGCTATGTTAGTCAACAAGGAAGAAAATATCGTACAATGTGCTGCCACATTAGCTTGTGAGTTACACAAAGGGCAGGTGGACAAAGCTGGGGTTGATTATTTCACTGGCCATCTTACATCTGTTGCCAAAATGGGCAGAACTTGGCAAGAGCAGGTTGTTGGTTATCTACACGATGCAAGTGAGGATACACCCTATTCCGTTGAGGAAGTGCTAAACTTGTTAGATGATAAATTAGGAACTCCCTTATCAGATACCGATAGGCTTGAACTTGCCGATGCTTTACATTTACTCAATCATCATCTTGCACCTAACAGAGAAACATATATTCATCGTATAAAAGAGAATGCCCTTGCAACTGCCGTAAAGATGCACGACCTTACTCACAATATGGACCTTTCTCGAATTCCTAATCCAGCAAAGAAGGATTATGAACGTATTGAACGATACAAACAAGAGTATACTTATCTGAGCAAAGCCTAATAAGATAAACCTTAAACTTTAAGAAAGAATTAAAAGATTATGAACAAGATTCTGTGGAACTATTATAAGCAATCAGCCGATGGACAGAAAGCGATAGAAATGTTTGACCCTAATCCCGATGATGTATACAAGAATATAGAAGCTATCGCAACATTTGCACATAGATTGGATAGTGATTTTAATCCTCAGCAATTTGTAGAGTTTGTGTATATACATGAGATTAATTTCGTTGAACGAAATCTCATAGAGGAAGAGACTTTTACTCGTGACAGTTTTGAGCATTTTATTGACTCATACGACCTAATGGACTTTGAAGTTAAAGATGATGAAATCGTATGGTTAGGGAACAAATACATCATATCGGCAAATAAGTTTCGACTAAAAGCAGCAGCGGTAGATGCCTTATCTATGTATTTGTATTATTATGATTATTACTTTAAGCCTATCCTTCTTTCACATCGATTTGATATTATACAAAAGAGTTGTGATGCGCTTGGCATAGACTTACCACCAATACCTCGTTCTAAAGACTACAAGCAGTACCTTATGTATTACTATGATATATGCGGTATACTTAATGAATTCCAAAAAGACAATGAGCTAACAGATGCTGAACTCTGTGCATGCCTATATGATTACGGAGCAAGGGTACTCTTAGATACAGAGGAATTAACAACTGGAAAATTACCACAACCCACAAATGTATGGTTAACAGGAGCATCTGGTAATATTGATTTTAAGTTTCTTGATTCATTAGAAGAGTCGCAACCATCTACTACTTCTATTTGGGCTTGTAACGAAAGAACTCGTAGAGGAGATTTAGTTATTGTATATTGCACATCCCCACGAAGTTATATACATTCAATTTGGCGTGCAGATTCGATTGGCATATTCAATCCTTTTGATTATTACCATTGCAGAACTATTGTACGTGATGGTATTAAACTTCCAAAAATTACTTTTTCGGACTTAAAAGAAGATTCTTATTTCTCTCAGTTACCAATCGTACGAAAGAATTTGCAAGGTATAAATGGTATAAGGTTTTCTGCAAAAGACTACACAGAATTATTGCGATTAGTAAAGGAAAAAGGAGTAGAGAATACAGATTATCCGCAACTTTATGCAGTGACTTCTATTGACTTTGGAGATATTATACATGAGAAGGACGTAGAAGAAAACATTCTCATCCCTATATTGAAACGAATTGGTTACAATGATTCTGATTGGACGAGACAGCTACAATTAAAGGCTGGAAGAAAGGAAAAGGCTATTCCGGACTTTGTATTTTTCCCACGTGGGACTACTCATTTTGAAAGTTCACCCTTAGTAATTGAAGTTAAGTTGGACATGTCTTCAATGATAGAAGAACAAAAAGCCTTCCGCCAAGCCTTGTCGTATGCCCGTATGTTACGCTCTAAACTAATGGGGATTTGTGATAAGGAACGACTTATTATATATGCATTAGACAATTCTGGACAATGTAATATAGATAAACCGATCTTCGATAACTATTGGCAGTCAATCTATTCTGATGAACTTATAGGGGCTACATTAAATCAGTTAATTGGAGTGGAAGTTATTAAAGGCTATATTTAAAAGAGTTTACATCGAGCAATAAACTTGGGATTATAAAGTTAAAAAAGATCATAACACATACTGTATAAGCCCCTAATTTATTTTTTAATTCATTTGCTGTCATATTTAATACTTCATGTAGATAGTTGGATATTAGATGTTTGCAAGTAAAAAGGTCGTGATAGGAGTGACTGGAAAGTGAAATGGACTCGTTCAGACTCTGTTATATAGCGAGGGATAAGAGATTGACTTTGAGAAGATAGAACTCTCTTTTGGGAATGTTTAAGAGGCACGAGGAACGTGATAAAAGTTGGTAGTGAGATTGGAAAGAGGGGGATTATTAATTTTTAACGAGTGATGAATGATAAATAAAAAAAATATATTTACTTTTGTTACCACTAATGAAATTATCTTTTGGAAGGTCTGCAATTTTCTTTTGAAAGGTTCTCAATGGTCTTTTAAAAGGTACTCAGCGGTCTTTTGGAAAGGCATGTACTAATCTTTGAAAAGCTATTTAATCGTCTCTTAAAGGGAGAATTTATTTTCTTTTGAAAGGTTATGTTAATATAAAAGAATCATTGAATGTATGATTCGAAGGGGTAAATCTATTAGAAACTAGTAATTATAAATATAATAAAAAATGAGACATTCAAAGTTTTTAGTGACAGGTTTCTTGGCGTTAATGGCGTTGAGTTTCACAGCATGTAGTAGTTCTGATGATGATGGAAAAGATTGGGGTAAGATCGAGCAACCTGCGCATATTGCGGATGCTGCACGATACAAGGTTACAACGATTGGCTCCAAATGGAAGAGTGTGGAACTGACTGAGGGTGGACGTTACTTTATTGTTCTGGAGAACAATATGCTAAGTTCTTCTTCAGATGATGATGTTATCTACTCTGGTAGCTATGAGAAGAAGGACGATCATTATGTGTTGAATGGTTTTGGTGAGCTGACAATTATTCCGAATAAGCAGTCTTTTAAATTGCTGTTGAATAATCAGGGGTATGTTTCAAACTTATCAGCACAGAAGGCTGGCACGTTATCTTCTAATAAAGCGAATGATTACTTATGCCGTACATGGAGGCTTGTGAAGTATCATGTTGACGTGACCTATGATGGAAAGAAGGTTTATGAAGGCACATCTACTTCAGCCACTGAGATTTACAATGGGCTTAAGTCAGCGATGAATGCATCTGAATATAAGGACAAACTCAAGTTGTCTAAAACGCTGTTAGATGATATTGAAGATTTAGATATATTGCGGACGATAACCTTTACACATACTGGTTCGTATTATGTAACCAATACTGACAGTCGTGAAGACATGATGTATTACTGGAAGTGGATGAATTTTAACGAATTAGTAATTGCTTTTTCTGATGAAGAAAATAATTTTTCGGCAAAGGATAGAGCCTCTCTTCAATTTGAGGATGGTCAGTTAAAGATGAATGAACACCAATCTGAAGGTCGTGAGAAGATAAATGTTGTAACAACATTTCAACCCGTGAAATAGGGAAAGATATTGATAATCTCTTATAAAGAAACGTCCGAATCCTTACATAGGATTCGGACGTTTTCGTTTCTGTTAAAGTCATTTTAAGCTGTTGTTGATAGCATTTTAAAATGTAGTAAAAGCCATTTTAAAGTGCAACTGATAATTTACAGGATTATTACAAGTGCTTTGGAGAACCATTACAAGTGCCTTGGAGAAGTATTACAGAAGCCTTGGAGAGATGTTGTAAACCTCTTTCTACCTCGTTAAACTTAGTCTTAAACTAACTCCAAAGTCATGAGTTGTGGTCGGATAACTACCCGATGACAACAGAGGAGAGTTTATTTGCATATCGTAATAGACGCTGGCTGTGACAAAGCGACTTAGTGTGTAATCACCAAGGAATGAGAATTTAAAGGCAGTATTACCACTGGAAGCGGTAGAGGTGAGCGATGCTATGTCACGTGTAAGTGCAGCTTGACGACGATAGCTCATATCTAATCTGAGGTTAAGATCTTGGTTAAATCCGTTGTTCCTGTTCGATGAATTATTATCGTTTTGTTGCGTGTTTGCGGTCGATTTTTTCTTCTTCTTTGCCACACGATGTGCTCCATTGCCAAAGAGATTGAAGTCGTTAATGCGATAGCCAATACCAATTACCCAATCTTTCGATGTAGCCTCATTGAGCTGAACACTCGTCATTGAGAGTGCTAACACACGTGTTTGACGATATTCCATGCGTGCAGTTAGATTGTTCTGAAGCGTCACATCCACACCCAGTAAAGGCGAGAATGCCTCGTTGATACTAACTTGTGAGATGTTATACATCGAACTTGGGATAGGGTTTCCAGTGGTTGCATCGGTGATGAAACCTAATCCATTCATGTATTCCTGCCATGTGCTGTAACTCTGATAAGAGCCGATTGCGAAGATACTTCTATATGCGTGATTGATGTTCACACTCTTGAATAGATCTTGGAAGAGAGGTAATCTCGATAGTCCACTGTACCTAATACTCCAGTTCGGGAGCAGACTTCGTAGGGTAGGGAATAGCTTTAAACCATTGCCCCCCATACTTGTGTAGGCATTGAGGAAGGCTGGGATCATCACATCTGCACTATATTTATTGACCGCTCCGACCGTTGGACTGAAGTGCCCTCCACCCATTGATGCTGGATAAGTAGCCCCATTGTATTGTGCTTCCACACGATTACGATAGCTGTTGAGCGAATTGACAAAGCGATCGAAAGTGGCACTATGATAACCATTGTTAGCATTCCCCATGCTCTCAAAAGCAGTGCCCAAAGAGAGCGTAGTCATGGTGAATGAGCCTGTTTGAGTGGTTGGAACGCCAGCATACATATACTGAATACTCCTTGAAGTGGTTGTCATTCTACTAGCCGTGAGATCGATTCTGAAGTCTCTGAAAGGCTCCAGTGTGGCACGTAATTGTACGTCTTCAACCTGGTTCGTTATCGCTGGTGTGGCAATACTATCATTGATGAGTAACCAGTTATTGTCACGTGCTTTACCAATGTAATCATCGTCAATGAGACCAAAAGCAAAGTCTAACCCAGGTGTCAATGCACCAGTTCCACGACGTTGTCCAAAGGCATCTCCAATGGTTGGCATGAAGCCTGGTAAGGTCATAGAATATTGGTTGCGATACGATATTCCAACGTTGCGAACCATCATTAAAGCACGTGCAACACATTGTGCAGTCTTATACCATTTCTTGTTATCGAGTGGCTCTTTTGGTGTGATAGTGAGCTTTGCTCGTATAGCAGAGTCCGTCCGATTAAAGATTTTTACTTGGTTATCTCCCACCTTCTTCCACTTCATCTTTAAGGCTTTTCCATGCTCATCTTTAGCCGAGAAGATCAGTCGTTTCGTATTCTTACCATGCGATACAACGATAGAAGTATCGGCTTTGAGGGTTATTTCCTGCTCAAAACTCTTCTTGTTCTTAGGCAGTGCTTTCTTCTTTTCATCGTCCTTCTCTTTCGCTTTCTGCTCCTTCTCCTTCTTCTTCTGTTCGGCTGTCATTGTCGGACGAGAGGGCTTCCTTGGTTGTGTCCGATTGAACCGCTCATTCGTTTTCTTTAGGAAGGGAACATGGTTGTAAAGGCGTTCCATGTTGAAAGTCCCATTAATGTTTAAGGTCCTGTTACTTGTGATTGTGTTACCGAGCGAAGTACCATTATCAAGGTTAGCACCCCTTACCCATGTGTAAGTTGCATTATAACTAGCATCCGTATTCACCCAATCGAAGACAGGTAAAAGGTTAAGAGGTAACTGATAAGAGAGCGAGAAGTTCTGTTGGTAATCAAGTGGAGTACCAAAGTGCTTAATGCTTGTCCACACCGAATCCTTCCATGCTTGATAACGATCCGCATAGAGGTCTTTGTTAATAGGAGTGTATGGTTCTTCTATTTCCGCATGCGTTGCACTTTGGAAGTTCATGTGTAGGTTGCGCGTTAAGTCCCATCTCAATGCAAAGTCTCTGTTCCATAGGAACTGCTCATTAAACGTCAGTGGGAGGCGGTCATGACCTATTGACTCCATGTCACGCTCTTGTAGTTCGTAATAGTTGCGAACCATCTCTGTATTGAAGGTAACGTTCTGTGGCAACCAATTCAAGCCAAAGCGACGTAGGATCTCAAACCATTTTGAACGACTCTTGATCAGTCGTTTGAATGGCTCCCAAGTCTTGTAAACTGGTGTCCAGTTATAGTTCAATGCCCCACGCCAGTTGTCTTCATTCTCATAGACAGTCGTTTCTCCCGATGTGTGAGAGTGTGAATGGCTATACGAGAAAGAGAAGTTTGCGGGGTCGTATGGCATGGGGTGATTCTTTGTCTGTATGTCAACACGCACATTCGATAGCGATAAGTTTGTTGTCAATCGTTTGGTAATTGCAATCGACTTAATCGAGTCTTTCTCCTGCTTGTTACTAGCTCCTTCGAGTGCATCCCCCAACTCCATGTCGGTGTCGAGTGGGTTATATTTAGGTCTACTTTCGCTCTTTGTGATACTATAATATAATGGTGCAGAGACCTTCGCCTTGTCTGGGAATAGTTTACCTAGTTCCAAACTCGTAGTGACAGACACGTCAGTCTTCGTTTCTTGCTGCCGTTCATTTACACCCTGTTCTAAGCCTCCAAAGCCGTCAGTACTATGACTTGCGTTGATATCAACACTACCGAAATCGGACAACTGGACGTTCAACTGTCCTCTTGCAGCCCATCCACCCTCGTTGTTAAACTCCTTTAGACGCAACTCATTGACCCACACTTCTCCACTCTTCTGGCTGCTGGAAAGGTTGCGCACACCGATAATCATAGTCTTAACCTCACCCAGTGTTGGGTTACCCATGATACTTACTTTGTTGGCAGGGTGGTCAGTGTCATAGACAGAGAAGACGCGGTTGAAACTAGCTCCACCAGTTCCACGTGCCTTGTTACGCTGCTTCTTGACAGAAGTGAGTAGGTGCAAAGGAATATCCAACATGTTCTCTATAGGCCAAACCAGCCGTTGATCCTGTGGGAGATACATGTCGTAATCGCTTTTTGGAGCGGTTAGCTTCAATGGAATTTCATATTCGTAATAGTTGTTCTTATAGTCTGATCCTAATCGAATAAACACTGCCAACTGATCATCACCGAGGTTGGTTGTGTTCTGTTCGAAGGCATTTGCGTGTACAAACATCTGTAGACGCTTGTATTGGCGCAGGTCAAGTGTTGTGTTCTTATACACAGCTTTCGATTCACCCGAGCTTAGATTATTAACGACCAAAGATAGTGCTTGCTCGTTCTCCTGTACTAGTTGAGGCTGACTCGGATCCTGTCCTCGAATGATACCAGGTGGTAAGACATAGTTGACGGGAGTCTTATCTCCATTCTCTTCAAGGCTCACCGTACTAACATTCATCGTACCCGTATTGGGCGCACCAGTGGTTAAGTTCTGCTGATACTGACGCCATTTGCCACTGACAAGGTCGAAAGTGGCAAAGCGGAGAACGATTGGTTTGCTGAAACCAGTGAGGAACATGCGCATGAAGCGGATACTTGTAAAGTCGTTGATACCGCCCACTCGTTTCTGAAACTCCTCTAGTGGAATGCGGAAAAGATACCATGTAACAGGCTCCGAACCACCTTTTCGCAAGGATGCTGACGCCACTCGCTTATCCACAATGAAGTTTTGTCCAACGTTGAGATCCTGTGGTCGAATGCTAACATGGTATTGGTAATACTTCTCGTATTCGTTCAGTGTATAGTCTTGATTGATGTCCTCTACATCAGGAGTGGTCTTGTAAGACGTGTCATAACGCTCGTTATTGTTCTCATTGTCTGGTGAGTTACCTTGCGGATTGTTGATTCTTTTATAGCGTTCAAGTATCGATGCACGTTTACGATCCCAATCCGAACCACGGAAATAGTGGTAGTCATCATTGGCAGGGTCAGCCCATATAGAGTCGAAGACAGCCTGATTGGTGTTGGCACGGGCTGCAGTAAGGAAGTTCTGATAGGCTGCGAACTGTCTTTCTTCTTCATCCGTTAAGCCATTGTAACCCACATCTTGCTTGGCACGACTGCCTGCTGATGTCGCAAAAGCATACGTGATGGTAGATTGTGTAGGGATTCGTCCCCACTGAGTAGTTGTCCATGAGTTGCTACCATCTACTGGCATACCACTCTCATAGAACTTCTTTCCATCCTTCAATATATCTTCAGACACCTCGCCGAGATCGATATAGAAGTCGCCACCATACTGGTTGGCATTAGCTTGTCGATTGGTATAGATGAACGGATCAAGCATCCAAAACTCCACATACTCAATGTTGGCTGTCTGAAAGTCGTTCGTGTCCAACTTACGCATCATACCGCCCCATGTTCTGTTAGGGTTGGTGAGGTGACCATTAATGTCAATATTAGGATTGAAGTTATAAGGTCCTCGTTCTGATGGATAAAAAGCCAGATTCAGTATTTGCAAGGTTGAGATGGAACCGCTATAGTTACGATCCCTGTTAGGGAAGACTTCGGTAATTGGAATCTCACGAACGTAGTGATTCGATAATTGTTCGAGGTCGCTTTTGATGTGACCAGGCGTTAGTGAACTACTACGACGTGTGAAGAGCGGGTCAATATTGTACCAAGCTAAGAGACTTCTGTTGTATCCGCTTCTTAGAGTAGTCTTATCCGTTGACTCGGAGAAGTCGGATGGTACACTTGAAATAACCCATGATGTAGGTTGGCTAACATCGATTGCATTCTTCGTACCTTCAAAGTCATCAAGGTAAGAAGCATGGTCTTGTGTACCCTTACTCTGCCCTGCTAACAACTGTGCGAACTCGGCAGAGAAAGTGATATATGATGGTTGAGTGACATGCAAGAAAGGTATCTTATTGAGCATGTTGGTCAACCACTGGCTCTCTTTCTTCCAGTTTAGATTAAGTCCCCAAATGGTGTTATTGAGTGGTTCCGAGCCCATATTCACCTTTGTGGTGAGTGGTTGTTCGGATAAGTGCATGAATGTTCCACCTATTTGGAAGTCCTTTGAGAAGTCATACTCCCAGTTCACTCCTATCATAGTCTTGCGCTCCTGTTGGTAAGCACTTTGACTTTCGAGGGAGACATTGACAGCAGTTCCTGCATCAATAATACTCTGGTTGAGGATTGTAACCTCTCCCGCACTGTAATCAACGCTATAATCAGAACCTTCATTAAGCGTTACTCCACCAGCAGTAACCACCACGGAACCTTGCGGAACATTGTAGGCACCAAGCGAAATAACGTTTGCTGCCGTACCACGATATTGTCCCACGAGCATGAATTTATCTTTCTCTGCAATCTGCTTAGCGGTAGTCTTAGTCGAATTATATAGTTCCGAGAAGGTGTACTTATCGGCTACTGCAGCCGTAACACCTTTATCAATAAGTTTCTTGCGAAGCCCTGAGCCGAATGGTTCCGCTAGTGGGAAAAAGACGCGCCCATTGCTTATTGTGTATCCTTCTACATAATCGAAATAACCATTCGGATGCGGGTTGTTATTGTTATCTAGTCGATCGGCACCAAGCAATTTAATGATAGGTAAGCTCTTAACTTGTGGTTCGGGTATATAAGAAAGGTACACACCTGTCGTATCACTTTGATATTTAACATCAAGGCGGAACTTATCCTTCTCAATGTTAGTCGACAGGTAATAAACATTCTTCATCATCAATCCCCAGTTACCTTGACTAGGGCTGTTATTGGTGTTCTTCAGCGACTTTACAAATAGAGCCTCATTGATATCGGTGCGGTCACTGGCAAATTCTCCCACTTGATAGGTCACTCCGCCGAATGTATATTCGTATGCAACGGCAAGCACCTGGTCGGTTTGTAGACCACTGCGAAGCGATATGTAACCCAAAGCAGGGTTCACTGTGTACTCCGAACTATTGAGTAGTCGGGCATTAGCAATCTTCTCGTAATCATTACCACCCACAAGTCCTGCGCCATCCAAGATGCCTGTCACTTGATCAATATTGCGTGCGGCAGGGTAGCCTTGAGCGATAGTGTTGTATTCAGTGTTTGCGTTGTTTGTTGGTACTTGACCAATTCCTGTACCCCAAAGATCCGTTCGGCTCACTCGTTCATTCTCTCCTAAATCGGTGAGAGCAACGATATTACGAGTGTTACTTGTCGTTCCGCTCTTGTTTGTTACCCACACTTCAACACGGTTGATAGTGATACCTGTCTTCAGATTAGGCAATGATTTCATTGCGTCATCATAGTGATCTCGGAAGTATTGAGATAAGAAGAAGTGACGGTTCTCTTCGTATTCTGCGGCATCAATCTCAAATGGTGTCAACTGCTTTCCGCCCCTAGAACTAACGCTCTTATTCGAACTCTTCTTTTGAGATAACACCGTTTGTAACTTCAATTTACCGAATTGCATGTCCGTGCGAATGCCGAATAAGGCCGAAGCCCCTTGCACAAGAGAGTTGTTAGAAGGGAATGTTACGTTACCACCCTCAACCAGTTTGATGATCTCATCCTCCTTTCCTTCATACTTCAACTTGAAGTTCTGCGTGTCAAAGTCAAATGTCGCATCAGTGTTATAATTGAGGTTCATGTTCACTTTATCGCCCACTTTACCATTGACATTGACGTTAATTTTCTCGTCAAAGTTCATCGCTGTGGTCTTACGATTGCGTATTGGCAATGACGGGTTATCAATGCTTTTGAGCGTCGCACCGAACTTCAGCTCTGCAGTTCCTTGTGTTTTAATACGTACACCACCTGGTCCAAAGATCTTCTCAGCCGGTCCTAACGAGAAGTGCATATCGGTGAAGTCGAACTTCTCCTTGCCTTTTTCGCGTAGTATCTCTTGGTTCTTTGAGCGATAGTAATCCGTGAAGCTACGTTTCTCTGTCCACTTCCGATACTCTTCAGGTGTCATCATTATTGGTGCCATCACGTATGTATCACCAATCTTGTTACCTATGATATACCGATCGAGAGAGTCGTTATACTCCACCGTTTGTCGCATGTTCTCGGGGCGGATGAGATCGGTAGAGTTCTCCCTTAGATCATCGTATGTAATAGGTGAAGTGCGCTGCACTTTCCACCTTGGATGCAATAGAGAGTCAGGGATCTTCTCCTCATCTATCTCCACCTCAATCGGTTTCTTCTTCTTGATCGTATCGTTTTGTGTTACAGAGAAGAGGCTCTTTATCGGTGCAAAAGATAGAGCCATACGTCCCCAGCTTAGTAGTGTGAGACTACCAAGAAGCATGATAATAATGAGGAATATGTAATGTTTTCTTTTCAAGAAGATGAGTGATTGAAAGCCTCCCTAAGCCCTTTTAACAGAAATATGCAAGCTGTAATATGCAGAGAACAGCATTTGTAAGCGGTAATTATGCCCCTCTCCTTTCGGAAAGGGGACGGGGGTGAGGCTTTACTTAATCATCTTCAACGCCAACTTAACCACCTGTTCCACAGGAAGGTCAGGTTGTTCGGTAAGGATACTCACAACAACCTTTGCAGAAGGAGCTGGTGAGAAGCCAAGCATAGTGAGTGCGCTAACGGCCTCATCCTTAATCCCTGCATCAACAGCAGGTGTACCAGGAGTGTTGCTAACATGTAACTCGTCAGCAATACCACTTTGCATAATCTTATCCTTGAGATCGACTATAATGCGTTGAGCTGTTCGAAGACCAATACCCTTAACTGTCTTCAACATCTTCTCGTCCCCATTGGCAATTACGTTGCAAAGTTCGGCTGGTGTCAATGAAGAAAGAATCATTCTAGCAGTGTTCGCACCTACTCCGGAGACCGTAATCAACAATCTGTAAAGGGCTCGCTCCTGCTTGTTTGCAAAGCCGTATAGCGTGTAGTTGTCATCGCGTCCACCGGTCATAATGGCCTCATGAACATATAGTTTGACAGCTGTTTTACCCTGTATTGTACTATAAGTATTCAGTGAGATATTCAGTGCGTAACCCACACCATGTGCCTCAACGACAGCCATGGCAGGTGTTAACTCTGCCAGTTCGCCTTTGATATATTCAATCATAATCTAAAATAAATATGCCTTTTTCGGGCATGGAAATTCTGTATATACGTTCTTAATAACGCATTCCTCCTTTGTTTATTGTGATTTCAACATTTTATTCCTACATTCTTTCATTATTCCAATAATTCTTTTTACCTTTGCGCCCAGTTAAACGAAGATTAACTTGCGATAACGCATAATGAGAGTAACAAAGTATCTTATTTCAACCACTAATGCTTGCGCCTTATATAATAAAGGTGTAAGTCGTGTTGTTGTGCCTGTTGCTTGCAATGCGAACAAGGTTAGAGAGGTGCTGAAGAAAGAAAATAAAGAAAAGATGTTAAATTATTTGGATATTCCAAATAATTGTGTACTCTCTCTCTCTCTCTCTCTCATATAGTACTATAACTCTCTCTTTATTAACTGTTTACGTGATTACGCAATGCGTGGCACGTTATAGCGTATCGACAAAGGACTTACTGATAGTTCCCTTTGTCGTTTGTTGTTTTTGTCTAATTAATCGTTTTTTTCTCATATACTCTGATTGGAATCATGTTGACAAGCATGGGCAAGGTGCCGTTTGCGTCCTTGCCTTTGCAAGTCAATGTGGTTTCCTAATTCCCCATTACGTAATTTGAGTGAACTGACATATTTATAAATTAACTAATTTCATTAAGCTTATGAAAAAAAATAGAAAGACGGTACGACAACTTTATGTTCGTCCTACAATCGATGTCGTCAGAGTGGCCTCCGAGGGCAGTCTCCTTGCCAATAGTCCTCTCGTTCGTCCTGGTGGCGGTGGTACTGGTAGCCAAACGCCTGGAACAATTCAAGTAGTCCCTCCTACGTCAGATGACAGCAACCCAGATGACGATCTTGAAGGATAACAAGTAAGAATCACTAAGAAATTAATTTAAAGATGAAGAAAAATATTTTCAATTATATGCTGTTTGCTTCTATTGTTGGCGGTATGACATTGTCGGTTGCTTCTTGCTCTGACGAAGATTTATCGTCTAATCAGGGTGGAAGCAATGAAGCATTGGTACGCTTTAGTGTAAAAGATGTCCAGTCAGAGACGATTGCCCGTGGTGCTGCAATGACCCGTGGTGCAATCACACCTGGACTTGCTAACAAAGATCTTGCTGGTCAGAAACTTGCTGCACACAGCAATCGTAACCTTGACGTATGTCTTATTGAAACAACCGTTGAGGGTATAAACCCAGTAAAGGCTGATGCACGCACTCGTGCTAACATAGAAACCACGATTGGTGGCGACTTCTCGTCAACAGGTATTCGTGGCGTTGCAGCAACAAGCATATTGACAACACCAGAATGGTTCAAAGCTGCGAAAACCAAGAGTAACGGCGAACTCTATACTCCTATTCGCTGGTCGTTTGCACAGCCCTGGGCACGCTTCTTTGCTGTTTACCCTTCTAAAGACAGTTATTCTAAGCTGACGATTAACGATATGACTTCTACCGACAATGCCCCTAGTGTTGACTTCACGGTAGAACCTAACGTCAGAGATCAGAAGGACTTTATGACGGCATGTACAGGCGAGGTGCATTATGCAACACAGTTTGAGCAGCCTACAACCAACCTCGACTTCCGTCATGCCCTTACTGCCATCCGCTTTGCTGTGGGGCAAAACCTCTCATGGAACAAGACCATCGACAAGGTTGAGATTCGTAATGCCATTATGAAGAGCAAGTACAAGCTCTCAAATGCGTTTAACGGTGCAGGTGCAACCTGGGATAACACGGGTGCTACTCGTGGCACAGCCACTCTTTCGGGCTTAAGCGTAAACACCAGCTCCAACCCTAACGTTACCATCATGGGCAACACGGGTGATAACTTCACCTTCTATATGATTCCACAGGTGCTTACGGGTAATAGCGTAACTG
>ERZ773031.287-NODE-287-length-27675-cov-4.784359_pt1 | contig 27675 bp, 27 predicted proteins | sample MGYA00511666_ERZ773031 | MGnify/ENA primary metagenome ERZ773031 (study PRJEB29015, sample SAMEA2738135) | human oral metagenome | biome: human oral; feature: human-associated habitat; material: saliva | place: China | collected 2250 ...
TCAATGTCCAAAAAAGTTTTGGCATTGACGGAAAATTCTACGAACGCGCCCTCGATCTCGTTGGACTTACTCTAAACGCTAATGCCGTACCAGGCGATAAAGGTGGAGCTTTTCGTCCTTCTGGTGTCCGTCTAGGCACTCCAGCCATCACCACTCGCGGCATGAAGGAGTCCGAAATGCTGCAAATTGCAGACTGGATGAAGCAAGTGATGGATCTCTGTCTGGAAGCAAAAAACGAAGAAGGATTGAATCAACCTGACATCCAAGATCAACTAAGCAAAATCCATCAAGCAGTTATTGAATTATCCCTAAAATTTCCAGTACCCGCCATTATAAATAATTAAAAAAGGAAGCTAATAATGAAACTTGAATTTAAAAATATCAAAAAGATCTTTGGGCAAAAAACTGCGCTTAATAATATCAGTTTCACTGTAAAAAGTGGTCATGCCTTTGGCCTACTTGGCCGCAACGGAGCCGGAAAAACCACTACCATTCGTATCTTGATGAATGTATTTAAATCTACCTCGGGCGAAATTTATGTCGATGACAAACCGATCAATTATCAAACCGTCAGTTTTGGTTATCTTCCGGAGGAGCGCGGCCTTTATCCTAAAGAAAAAATCTTCGACCAGCTTATTTATTTTGCAACACTAAAAGGAATGAGTAAAAAAGATGCCATCAAGTCAGTTAACTATTGGCTCGATTTTCTCAATATGACTGAGTATAAAGACAAACGTCTTGACACGCTCTCAAAAGGGAATCAACAAAAGATTCAGCTTATCTCGAGCATCGCTCATGATCCAGATATTGTAGTTTTTGATGAACCATTTTCTGGTCTCGATCCAGTCAATGCCAAACTTCTAGAAAACGTGGTTAAAGAGCAAGTCAAACAGAATAAAATCGTTATTTTCTCCAGTCATCAAATGAATTACATTGAGGAATTTTGTGATGACATCTTAATCCTTAAAAATGGTGAAATCATGATCTCTGGCAACATTAAGAAGATTAAGCAGAGCTATCAGCGAGATAAACTCCTAATCTCATCTAAGGATGAAAAGCAAATTTTAGATACCTTCCCGGAGCAAGCTGAGAAAGATAATTTCGGAAATATTATATTACATCTCAATAAACCAGAAGATAAACAAAAGATGATGCAAAAACTAATCAAGGAATACGATATTGATAGTATCGGTATTATGGAGCCAACCTTGAACGACATTTTTGTCGAATACGCAGGCGACGAAAAGGAAATCGCTGAAATTAAACAATCTGAAGGTAATGAAAGGGCCTAATATGAAACAATTCCTCACAATTTTTACACACGAACTAACCAAGTATTTTAAAGATAAGGTTTTTTTAATTACCACCTTAGTTCTCACTCTACTCGTAGTTGGTGGGCTTTCTATGCCAAGAATCCAGGCAACCATTAAGACCAACGAAACGTCTCACTCAAACGAAGAACAGAAATCTGTCATCCTCATAAAATCGGATCGTAAAGATCTTGAATCCTTACTACCAGCATTTGTAAGTAGTTTTCCACAGAAAGATGTCAAAATTACATACGACGATACAGACAAAATTAAAAAGCAGCTAAAGGACCAGACTGTCTCCTCCGCCTTCTTAGTTAGTAGTGACCTAAAATCCTTCACCTATCTCACTAATGTTGCCTTGCTAGCAGATCCAAACATTGAAATTATGAACGAAACACTAAAAAGACTTTATACCAGTGATTATTTGCAAAAACATGGCCTGAGCGTCTCCCAGATTGCAGATCTTCAGAACCTCACCATCAATCATCGGATAGAGAATATCGACGAAGGAGGCAATAAGAACTACTGGTATGCCTACATTATGACCTTTGTTCTCTATATGGTTATAATGCTCTTTGGCCAAAAAGTTGCCATGAGTGTTATCACCGAAAAAACCTCACGCGCCATGGAAGTCTTAATCACCAGCGCCAAGCCAGTATCTTTAATGTTTGGTAAAATCATGGCCGCTTTTACCGCCAGTCTTTCTCAACTATTAGTCATCTTTGGCTTCGCTATCCTCTCCTATCAATACAACGCCTCCTATTTTGAGAAGAACCCTCTCGTCGGCATTCTTTTCAATGTTCCAGGCTCACTAATAGCCTACGCCATTATTTTCTTCATTCTCGGCTTCCTAATTTACTCCTTCCTCTTCGGCGCTATGGGTTCTACCGTCTCTAAAGTTGAAGATATGTCCTCTGCTCTCCTACTTGTCCAGATGATTTTCGCCGTTGGTTTTGTTATTACTTCATCAGCCATGAGTTCCACCGATATTAATAATCCAACCATGCAATTCCTCTCCTTCTTCCCATTAACCTCCTCCATGGCCATGTTTACTCGCATTGCCATGAGCGAAGTCCCCTTTATTCAGATTCTTGGCTCAATTATCATCCTTCTAGTTTCAACCGGCTTGATCGGCATTATCGCCGCAAAAATCTATCGTGTCGGCGTCTTGATGTATGGTACTAAGCCAAATCTACGCCAAATTATTAAAGCCATCCGCGAAAACTAGATTTTATAGTATACTAAAGATATGTGGGGCATTAGCTCAGCTGATAGAGCGCGTCATTCGCATTGACGAGGCCAAGGGTTTGAATCCCTTATGCTCCACCATCTTTAAAGATCCCTCGACCCGTTATCCGGGTCTTTTTAATTTTTATCATCTCTGTTATACTCAACTCAGGCGGGGGTAGAACATTATAAGGAGGTGATTACTATGCGTCTTCGTATTGTAGCAAACGTAGCAGTATCTCAAAAAAATCAAAGTAAATTAAAATACATCCTCAGTGGATACCATTGCAGATTCATTAATTTACAGGGCGCACCCAATGGCTATACTCTAATTGTTAAGTTTGACGGCGACCACGAAGCTGGACTCTCCATTATGGACATCATCGATCGTTTTCGTCACCAATATTTATTGGCAAATATTAGAGATCGCAACAAGACTGTCCCACTTTTTGAGGAACCTGCTAATTACTAAAAATTCACCCTCTATTAAGCCTCTAAATTAGAGGCTTTTTTATATTTTTCAACATCTCGCACTAAGTTACTCTCTCCAAAAAACTTGCCAACCCCAAAAATTACAGTATAATTTTCAGTAGTATAACTAACACCACACTAGACTAACTTCCATAAGGAATCAAACATGAAAACAATTCTCACTGGCATTCGCATTAATTCCGAAATTACCCTCGGGAATTTTCTAGGCGCCCTTCTTCCCATGGTGCGTTTAGCCAACAAATACTCTGAGACTCATCACGTTAATATCTTTATCCCTGACCTACACTCAATCATTAGTAGTATCGATGGAAATCTAAAACAAAACACTATCCGCGAACTAAAGTATTATCTTGCGGCTGGCCTCAAAATTAATTCCAATATCCATATCTATCGTCAATCTTACATCCCTGCACACTCTGAACTTTGTTGGATTCTCGATTGCTACACCTCAATGGGTGAAGCATTACGTATGACTCAATACAAAGAAAAAAGTCAAAATAATGACAGTTCAACCAACGTTGGTATCTTCAATTATCCAATTCTCATGGCCGCCGATATTCTACTCTATGACGCCAACTACATTCCAGTCGGTGAAGATCAATTCCAGCATTTAGAACTTACCCGTAATATTGCAGAACGTTTCAACCGTAAGTATGGTGAAATTTTTACTATTCCCGAAAAAACCGCAGATCAAGTTAAATTCATGGAGACACTGGGTAATACTTTCAGCAATCAAGATAAAGACACTCCTTCTGGTCTTCGTATCCGCGATTTACAAAATCCAGAAAAGAAAATGAGTAAATCCAGCGATTCTGATAATAGTAAAATTATGATGTCAGATACCCCCGCACAGGCCGCTAAAAAAATTATGTCCGCCACCACCGATTCTTTGGCGAATATTAATTTTGATTTCCAAAATCAACCAGGCATCTCCAATCTCTTGCAAATTGAAGCACTACTTAGCGATCAACCACTATCTACTGTTATTGAAAAATGGACTAATCAAAGTCGTTATGGAGACTTCAAAAAACAAGTAGCGACCACGGTATCGAATTTCCTCTCTGATTTTCAAACAAAAGCCGAAAATATTCCCGACCAAACCATCCTCGATCTATTAGCTGAAGGCGAAGCTTATGCCACACAAAAAGCTAATCAGACACTCTTTAAGGTACAGAAATCCATTGGTCTCAGGTAGCTTAAGCTTGATTTTAAATATAAATATATTATAATATAAGCAATGTATCGAACTGGTAAAAAATTTAGCAAGCCCTCACTTTCTCGCGTTATTAATGGCGATCTTGTTTTGACGGAAAGAGATACCAAAAAGCCACGTATTCGCCTAGATCATACCCTTGTTGAGAAATACCCAGATTATAATCGCAATACTCTTCAGTCATTCATTAAGCTTGGCTATGTCCAGGTTGACGGCAAGGTGGCCACCAAGCCAAATACACCACTCACCGAAGATTCAGTTATTGAATTAATCCTCCCAAAAACCCTTACAAATGCCAATCTTAAACAACAAGAAGCTAATAAAGTTCGTCCTACCACAATTTATGAAGATGAACATGTAGTGGTCTTCGACAAGCCAGCTGGTTTACTTAGTATGACCAAGGGAGACTACTGTCTTGAGCCAACCTTAGAAGATTTTGGCTTACTTGTTCATCGCCTAGATCGCGACACTAGCGGTATTGTTATTCTTGCAAAAGACGCCTCTACTCAGACACTCTTAAGAAAACAATTCCAAGATAGAAAAACTCACAAAACTTACTATGCCATTGTTGAGGGTTGTCCAAAATTAACTACTGCTGTCATCAATCTTCCCATTGCCAGAAATCTCAAACACCCAACCACTTTTATTGTAGAGGCTGGTGGTAAAGAATCTGAAACTTTTTACCAAGTCTTAAAGACCAAGAAATTTACTCACTCGGATCTTCTCAATCTCAAAAAAATTTTCGCAAACTCCGATTTCTCTGGACATGAATTTAAAGAGGGAAAAACTTACTCATTAATCGAACTTAAACCAACTACTGGCCGCACCCATCAACTACGTGTTCATCTCAAATATCTAGGTACACCAATTGTCGGGGATCGCGTCTATGGTTCGGCAAAGCCAGATTCCACCGATCGACTCTACCTCCACGCCAAGGCGCTTGAAATTACTATTCCCACCAGCAACCGACAGGTTTTTGAAGCCCCACTCCCTCCAGAGTTTAATCTCTTCGATTAAAAACCACTTCCTCGACACATTTTACGTTACAATAAAATCAAGATGTTTATCGATTCACTAGAAAAAATCCCTCAAATCTCCCGCGCTTTCTCTACCACTATTTTTGCAGTAAATCCAGACATCAAACTTAATCTTGCGCCATTAGTGTCGTTATCCCTTAACGCGGATTCAATCGACTCAGAAATTGACGAAGTTAGGGAATTATTACAGCTCACCAGGAATAAACAAACCAAAGAGCTTTTTCTTGTCATCCGCCACGCCGAACTTCTTTCCGAAAAATCAAGCAATGTCTTACTAAAAACCATTGAAGAACCCGGTGAACATATTCATATCTTACTTCTCACCAAAAAACCTTTTCAATTACTCCCCACCATACGCTCAAGAGCCATGCTTTTTTATCTAAAGATCACTGGCAACCTCGTATCGCCTCCAGACGTTCCTCCAGAAATTTTAGACTACGCTAAAAAACTTCTAGTCGCCGACAAAGACCAACTTGTACATCTAGCAGAAGAGCTCGTAAAAAGAAAACCCAAAAAATCTGATCCAGATCCTGATAATGATAAAGCATTTATCCTGAAAGTCATTGAAACCACCATTGAGCTTGCATATAAGTCCTTCTATAAAACCAACAATCAACTTTTCTTAAAAAAAGTTACAGGACTAGATCTGGCATATCAAAATATCTCTAAAAATGGCAATAAGAAGCTACAACTTCTCGCAAATTTAATCTAAAGTTTTCTAAATCTATCAAAATATGTTAAAATAAGACAATATGTTAGGCGCATTGCTGATTTTAAGTTTTGCCATCTTTCTCGCATTTTTCGAGCCAGTTCTTGCTATCAAAAAGTCTTCCAACAAGGAGAACACTAAATACGATGCAGAGATCAAGAAGCTCTGGACTATTGCCAAAGACAGTATGAATAGCCGCAAAACTCTTCGTGCGGAAAAAGCCCTCCTCACCATATTAAAGCTCGACGAAACCAACGCTGCAGCGTATAACCGTCTCGGCATTCTTTATGCTAAGGCGCAAAATTTTGACGAAGCTATCGAATGTTTTGAGATCGCACAATCTCTTGATAATAACCCAATGTCTCTGCATAATGTGGGTCTAATCTATCTTGAGACCGGCTCCTACGAAAAAGCCTCCATGGCATTTCAACAAGCACTCAAACTTGATAGTACAGTCGCTGCTCGCTTTTTAGCTTTAGCCAAAGCCGAAGAAAAACTTGGCCATAAAAAAGCTGCCATTGAAGCTCTTGAATCAGCCTACAATCTTGATAAATCTACTACAACATTAAGGCAAATTCTTAGTATCTACGAAGAGGCGGGGGATCAAGAAAATATCGATATTACCACCGCACGCATTGAACAGCAAATCGCCGAAGATGCCTTAAAAAAGGCTGAACTAGAAAAAGCAAAAAAGAAAGAGAAAAAATTTAAGGAACCAGCCAAGGTTCGTCCACGTCCCCAACCAAAAATTATTTATCCTCGCGCCAGTACACCAATTAACGCTATTAAAAAAGCCGCTATCTCTTCCATCCACAAAAATCGCTCCACACTAAAATCAACAAAGAACAAAACCGTGGCCGCAAAGAATGAGATCAATAACACTACCCTCAGGCAGAAAAAACTCAGCACGACTACCTCAAACAATCATCATTCCAATAATCGCCCACGCGTCATCCAATAACGCTCGAGATATACTATTTATAGTATCTATCCGTATCTAAAATTAAAATAGAGAAAAGCTGCAAATAACTCTTGTGATAATAAAAAATCTCTGTTAAAATAAACCCATAAGCCGTGTTAGCTCAGTTAGTAGAGCAGCCGCCTTGTAAGCGGCAGGTCGTCGGGGCAGAGCCGACACACGGCTCCATGAGGAGAAATAAAAAAGAAGAGTTCGAAGAACTCTATTTTTATTTTTAAAATTTAAAATTTAGAACTTGTTCTATAATTTTAGGTTTTAAAAATTAAAATACTGAGCGTAGCGATTCTTTTTTATTTCGACGAATGGACATAGTGAACGTAGTACACACGGCTCTTTTGAGTGAAAGAATAAATAGAGTATTTATGCTCTATTTTTATTTCTACGAATGGCCACAGTGAACGTAGTACACAAATATTTTCTTTATGTTAAAATTATATAAATAACTGGAGGTGGTCATGAGTAATACAGGTACTCGTAAAGAGCGGACTGAAACGATTTCAGATCTTTCACTTAAGCTAAAGCAACAAAAACAAGCAAAAAATTCCAAAATTCGCGTTCGTTTGACACAGAAATTCAAAAAACCAACCTATTTTACCGCATATTTCATGGTTTTTCTTGTTGTTTTTGTCTCACTCGTTTTCTGTCTCGCCTATCTCAGCAATCGTGGCGAAAATACCGACCTCATCAAACTTAGTCCAGGCCAAATATCCTTACAAAAAGAATACGAAAAAGATTTCACCTCCACAGGTCACACCATAAAAAATCCTAATATCATTTTAAACCCCTACAAAACCTCACCTCTCACCGCCTTAATAATCTTTGAAACCGAAGAAGAGGTCTCCCCAACCGTCACCATCCAAGGAAAAGATTCAAAGACCACCCTCTCCCATGATTTTGTTAAGGCCAAGAAGCATTACCTCCCAATCTATGGACTATATCCAGACACCACTAATAAAATTAGAATCACTTATGAGGCTCCAGTCAAAACTGCAGAGCAAAAAACCAATACCTCAATTGCTCGTTCAGGCAATGTAATCGATGAACATAGCGCCGCCAAAAAACTTGAACAATACGAATCGGAGCATATCACCGAAGTTAGTAATCAGTTTACTCCAGTTAACCACGAAATAAACCAAGAACTCCAAAAAGAGAGTCAATCAAATCTAAAAAATATTGTCGAAACCATTGATCGAGAGTTCGAAATTAAAACTGAACCCCTTCCCGAAAATCTCCCAAAAGCTACTCTAGTTACCTCTGACAAATCCAAATTAAATTCAGATTTTTATTTCTTTAGCCCAGCTACGAAAAATAATTATATGACCGCCTATGATATTAATGGCGACCTTAGGTGGTATCTTAAAAATACCGCTCTTTGGGAAAACACAAAATTAAATAACGGACATCTTCTTATCAGTACTGAGCGCTTAATTAATCCGCCGTACTATATGACTGGTCTCTATGAGATTGATTTACTAGGTAAAATTTATGCCGAATATTCACTACCTGGCGGTTACCATCATGATTATTTTGAGCTAGAAAATGGCAATCTAATAGTAGCTTCCAATAACTTTAGTAGCCAAAACCATACTGTCGAAGATTATATTGTAGAGCTAGATCGCAAAACTGGCCAAGTCGTCAAAAGAATTGACCTTCAAAAGATTCTCAAAAAAGATGATGGCAAAAACGAGAATTGGACCGAATATGACTGGTTTCACAACAATTCTGTCTACTATGATAAAAGCTCTGACTCATTAATTTTATCCGGTCGACACCATGATGCTGTAATCAGCATCAACTATACAACCACCGACATTAACTGGATTTTAGGTGATCCCACAAATTGGTCCTCATTCTATCAGAAATATTTCCTCAAGCCGATTGGACAGAATTTTGAATATCAATGGAGTCAACACGCCGCAAAAATCACCCCAGACGGATATCTCACGCTCTTTGATAATGGCAATAATAAATCCAAGGCCCCAGAGTCCTACATTAAAGCTAGCAATTCATACTCGCGAGCCGTAATCTACAAAATAGACGCAGCGCAAAAAACCGTCGAACAAGTTTGGCAGTATGGCAAAGAACGGGGAAGCGGCTTCTATTCTCCATACATTTCAGATTTTGACTTACTCAGCCAAAACCACTACCTAGTTCACTCTGGTGGCATTGTCAAATCAGATGGTATACCTTCAAACCAGCCTGCCGGCCTCACTACCGGCCACGTCGAGCTTCTATCAAATACTGTGGAACTACTGAATAATCAAGTCATTTTTGAACTACATATTCCAACCAATAACTACCGTGTCGAAAAAATGGATCCATATGCTGGCGTAAACTATACCATGCAAGGCGCCAAGCAACTTGGCACTCTCGACTTCACTGATCCCGAAGAGAGGAAACAGGGCTTCATCACAAATACTGAAGTCGATCAAGACTTTCTAAAACGCCACGACGTTACACTAAGAAATGAAGAAGATCGGCTCGTCTTTTCTGGACGTTTCCATCGAGAGGATAACGTACGTGTTGGACTTTACCGCAATTTCTACACTAATCTTTATCAAGTCCCCATCAGCAAGCACCCTTACACTGCTCTCTGCGTAGACGTATTCTCTGAAGACGAAAACCAAAATGGCCTCATGGTTACAAAATACATCAATAAAGATGGACTTCGTGGCAATTATTCTGTCTATATCGAGTATAATGGTAAATTATATAATACAGGTAAATACTTCAATGCAAAATAAGTCCAACAAACACACTATCATCCTAATAGTCTCTGCAGTTACTCTTCTTTTACTAAGTATGATGATTTACGTAAGTAACACACTTAATCAATCTTCTAAAAAAGATAGCACAGAAAACCACACTACATCACAGAGCTCAAATGCCGAATTTGCTAAAATGACCGAATCGGACATTAAAAGCTCGGAAGATAAGGTAAATATTTATATCTTTTGGGGAGACGGCTGTCCACACTGCAAACATCTGGCCGAATTCTTCAATCAGCATCGTTCCGAAGTAGAAAAAATAGCCAACTTATACACATTAGAAGTCTGGAAGAATTCCGATAACCTCACTCTTATGAAAAACTTTGGTAAATTTCTTGGCGAAACACCAAAAGGTGTCCCCTACTTTATCATCGGCAATAAAACCTTTTCAGGCTACTCTGAGTCAGACACTAAAACACAAAAACAGATTCTCGAAACCATAAAAACCGAATCTCAAAAGTCGACCAAAACCGATAAATACCAAGAATACAAAAAGAGCTCAAATTAAAAAAGGGATACCCCATCAGGGGTATCTTTTTTTTGACTAAATACAGGTTTCATATTATAATATTTTTATATTTTGTACCTTAACAGTACCTAGAAGGAGGTCATTATAATGACAATTAAAATCTTAGTTCTAGTCATATTGTCCCTCAATGTGGCTACCGCAGCAATCTATAAGTTCTATAGACTACTTTCAGAGCGTGACAATGAACGATTCATTCATGTCAAACAGTTCGTCTTTAAGTCTATAAAAAACGAGGCAGCTGAGAACGATAATACTATTACAAATTATTTCTTGGCACATGGTTTTTTAAATGAACCGATCTTGTCCTTCGTTTTTTTAGACAAATTATTAAAGCCCAATTGCCATCTGTACTATATGCAATACGATAATTTTGGCTACGATGCAGAGGCCTACACAAACCAGTTGTTTGATAAGGTTTCAAAAGTCACCAAAGAAATAACTGCAACAGGGAAGAAAGCCGAAAACATTGCCGTCAGTATTTCACTGGGCGATCAGATCGTTGCACCGATTGAAGAAACATTTGATCAGGTCATTGCCATCAACCCTTGCACCTACAATAGTTTTCTCAACCGAAAGTATAGAACGATTATCGCTTTCTGTGCTCCATTTCTGTTTGCCATAGAGTATGCTCTCGGGTGGTTATCATTTGTACCAGTTATTACAAGCGACCATAATTATTACTCGATTGCTCTAATTGCGGATCAAATCTATGATATGAAACATCTTAAACCCTCAGAAAGTATGCGTCTCAAAAATCAGCCACGTAAAATTCTCTTAAGTAGATTCGATCAATTTCTTGACAACCAAGCAATAGAGAATTATTATTCGCAAGCAGATATTCAGTATATAAACTGCAAACATGGCACCATGTCCGACCCCAATGATGCGCAGCTTTATATGCAGGGTGCTCAAAAACTCTTTGGGCAATCCAAAGTTACAGACTACCCCTATCCTTGGGAAAGAAAAGTTGTTCGATAAAATATATTCTAAGGTACACAATATGCGCCGGATTAATCCGGCGTTTTTTAGTAAAATCACATTAAAAAACTTGAAAACTCTGTCTTAAATTGCTATAATACGTTTATTCAAAGTATGCTTGGCGCGAGCCAAATACCTTGAGTGCGCTAGGACGGAGTGCGAACGACAGCCTAGCATTGCTGGAGTAGTCTAGCGGCAATGACAAGAGACTGTAAATCTCTCGGGTTACACCTTCGTAGGTTCGAGTCCTACCTCCAGCACCATTTTAAGACCGATTTAGGTCTTATTTTTTTGTAAATAATAGGGAACCCTGTTCTAAACCCTCTATTCAACTTCCTTTTCCAATTTTTCCTGATATTCAATCCAGTTAAAGCGCTCCAAGATCAAGTCCACTAAATCAAGTTTGGTCAGAATCTCTGGATAAGCTTTTTGAAATTCGTTAAAAACTTTCGCTCGCACCTCACTAATTTCTTCACTGCCACAGAGCGAAAATATCGTTGTTGGCGAAATCCTCATATCTCCTCCTTGCAGCAAGGTATCCAAAGTTTTTCTCTCCAACGAATATGGCGCATCTGCATTAAATCCCACATTATAATCTTCCGAAACACACGCCTGTTTTAGTGTCGCCTTACCATTCATCAGTAAAGCCAGCCACTCAACACTCGCTTCATTAATAATTCGGTTTGCCTCAAAAATATCAGACTTCCGCTCACTTTTAAAATCCGACTCAAAAATATTTCTTGTAATAATATGCGTTTTTTCATGATCTAAGACATGTTTAAACGTACCGTTTTCTAATTTACTAATATCATCATCCTGAGACAATATATTAGGTCCAAAACCAATATCCATTGCATAGGTGATCTTTGGGCGAAAGTTTTTAGCATCATCATGAAATTCCGAATACACATCAGACGACGTACAGCAACCAGCATATTCTCGTTCCCGAAAAACATCCACCACACGGTAATCGATCTTATGCTCAATAAATGTAGACATTTTCTCAGCTGTAGACTCAGGTAACACGCCATCTCTGATTAAACCTTGTAAAGAATACACATACATCTCGTCGTGTCGGTTTGCCGCGGGTAAGAAGTATTCTCTAGAAAATCTTTGCAAAGCATAATCATACCATCTCGCAAAATCATGTACATTATGAGCCTCAGATTTTCTTAAATCTTCAATATAAGTGAAATTTCCAGTCTCATAATCACGATTCCACTCATTACTCTCTTCTTCCTTCAAAAAATTTGAGAGCCACTGTCCATTTCTTTTACTATATAATTCCGACAACTTCCCAATCAGGCCATCAAGACGCACCTCCTGTTTTAAAGTCAATCCTTCAAATCGATCAAGGTACTCATGCCCCTGCAAATTTTCGTTCCCATACTCATAGATTTTAGATATAGACTCGATACGATTCGGAGCAGAATTTTTTTTCATATATAAATCATAACACACAAAGGGGATCAATAGACCTGCCTTAATCATTATAGACACAAGCCTCCAAGTTGAACTACGATCTCATTCTCTTGACATAAGTACAAGGTTTTAAGCTAAACAACTTTCTCTTCCTCTTGACATAAACTATTATTTATAGTATAATATCAAAGTCAAAAAAGACATTCGTACCTTAATAAAGTTGGATCCTCTTTTTAAAACTCTAAGTAGTATCAAGCCAATCTCTATTGGTTGGTTTAATACTACCTAGAGTAGAAAAATCAATGTGGGGAAAATCCCCTTAATTCTTCAAGAGCATTGATTGATCCCCTATAGGGGAAGGAGGTTTTTATGTTATTTTTAAACAGAACGATTGGTATAGAGGCTAGAGAGTTCAAGTTCGGCACTGTTGCTGGTATCGCTCTGGGTGAGCACGGCCGCGGCCGCCAACAGATTTTCCTACCAACTCCAAAGGAGTTAGAAGGATCAATCGGCGGCATGAGATCCGATCTTACCATCGGTCTCAGCAAGTCCGGTAAACCACGTATAAACCGCGCAAAAGATAAGGATATCTACCTGGCCTTATCAACCGAACGTGGTTATACTAGGCGTGGCAATGGAGTCGTCAAAGTTCCAGTTAGCCAAACTGTTGAGCTGATCGCCCGCGGAAACGGAGCTGACGGCGACGCCGGCCGCATTGGCTACTGGGATGTTATCTTAGTTAAAGCCAAGGAGGGTGACGTTTTCCGCGTCACCTGGGGAGGAACTGGATACGGCTACGAGCCTACATTTTATGTAGTTCATGACGGCCAGGTCCTTGAGGCCGACCAGCAAGAGGTCGAAGACCTCTATGAGAATCTTGGCCTCGAAATGCCATTCAAGCTTTCTTTTGAAGAAAGGCGAATGATAGTCAACCTCGAGGAATGGAATACCGTCTGATTCCGTCCCCAGAAAAAAACATATCCAACTTTTACCCCCGGTCACCCCGGGGGATTTCTTTATCTAAATAAACATACACTCACATATCAGACTCAACCTGATAGTGTTTTTCCTCGATAAGTTCATCAAAGCCGAACTTTAATAATTTTCCCACTTCCGTAAGATTATAGCCTATGTTATAATCAAAATACGAGAGAATGCCGCCTTAGCTCAGTGGTAGAGCACTTCCATGGTAAGGAAGGGGTCTCGAGTTCAAATCTCGAAGGCGGCTCCATGAGGAGAAAATAACAAAAATAAAACCCGCAGGGGTTTATTTTTTTATTTTCGACGAATGGAGTAGCCGCGAAGCCAGACGTGCTCCATGAGAGAAATATCTAATTCGAAGAACTCTATTTTTATTTTTAAAATTTAAAACTTAGAACTTTTTCTATATCATTGAGATTTCTCCGCTTAGTTATTTTTGCAATTTTTCTTGTATCGCAGTAATAAATTGTTCATGAAAATTAACATAGAGTACTTTGGCGCGCTCTTGAACTGATAGTGATGGCGCAACGGCGGCTTGATCTGCAGAGACCTGCTCGATAGCCGTCTGAAATTTTGTGCACATGCGGTCGTTATATGACATACCGCCATTTTCATCGCCATACCCTATTACATTATTTACTTTTTCTGTTAAGCGAGGTGGTTTGCCTATACGTTTCTTAATTTGCGGATTCTCAGCGAGTATCTTGTTTAAAATTCCAAAATACCCGTCAAAATTACCATTATCAATATAAAATACCATTGCATCGGCACGATCCGCAAATTGATTTATCTTGAACTCGTACGGAAGCCCAGATTCTTTGCAAGCAGATACAAATTTGCCAGCAATGTCGTAAGTATCCATCGGTTCAGCATTCAAATAAAGTCGTCCATCAGCACGAATCGGTTGTTCTAACCCAACTTTTTCATTTTTTGACGAATAATAGTTCCAGCCGCCTCCGCTGTCGTGGTTGTAGGTCAGGTGTCGTATTGCAACGTCAAAGCCGTCATCATCGCCATCAAAACAATATGTCAAAAATTCAGGCATATTTTTCGGATCATTTCCACTTATCAGATAATTATGTAATTTTTTGAGCGCCTCGAAGTTTTTTGGATTCTGTCCATATTTTTTTACAGCAGTCTTTCCGTTCATGTTTAGAAGATTTTGCTTCCATTCTTCGAACATCAATGTTTCAAACTCGGCAGCGGCCCTAGTTCTAGTTCCTCTGATATCAGGATACCATCTTTCGGATTCACTTTTCATTATCTTGCCATAGAAATCATTTTTCTTCGTAAGGTCTGAACGAATATATGCTACTACTGTGGAAGCGACTATATCGGAATTGTCTTGCGGTTTTTCAAAATTACGCCTTTTGTCGGAGAAATCTTTTCTTTGTATATGGTCTTCAAACGAAGGCATTTGTTCCGGGATCGTCATATCGGATACATCATCCGTCGTCTGATCGAGGTTTCTAAGTGTATTAATTACCATATTTTTTGGATTAAATTATTTACTATTAGTTTAATCATATCATAATGCGCTCAAAAATCAGCCCGATTACTACGATGAGCCGCTCAGTCAAAACACACGTAATAACGAACGTTTCAAGTTCACGAGGAGCAATATACTTCAGTATATTTGGCCATTGTTTAATGATTTTGAATAAAAAGAAGATCACTTTTTAGGACCACAATCAATCATCTAATGATGACTATAAAAATGCTAAAATTAAACTATGAAAAATGTTCTTACTTCTCACGAAAATATGAATTACGATAATGCCGAGGATAATCCGAATGACTTCGTCGAAGCCATGGCAGACATAGGGGAATTCCGACCGAAGTTTCCTGGCGTTAAGCAGATTGAATAGATGAATTTTAAGAATCTTTCCGAGAAGGATGAAAGGCTTCTCTGCGATACGGTTGCTGATTATTTCGTAAAAAATTTTGGTGAATATGACGGTGTAACCGAGAATGCTGAGAGATATAAAAACAGCGTGCGTTTCTTACATCACGATGAATTTAAAGACGTTTTTAGTCGTAGGGATCCGAGATACGTTGATGGCGAAGAAAATACTACTCGCGGCTTTTATAATGAAAAAGATCATTTAATCTACTTTAATACTGACCTCACAAGGGACAATGATGAAACCTTTAATATGCTAATTCACGAGTCATTTCACTTTTTTGGTATCGAAAATGGTGCAGGATTCAGCCCAAACGTGTCGCCATTTTATGTTCCAGAAGAAGTCGTTAAAACAGAGGAAGACGCACAGCTTTTTAGGGAAGGAGTACAAGTTTTTACGAAGGCGCGACGCAGTTTTTAGCCTATGAGGCCGGTGGCAAAATGGGGCTAGATAGTTATTGTGATTCATATCCAGTTGAATCAAGATTAGCTTCCCGAATATGCGATGTAATGGGACACGATAATTATGAATATGCCTACTTTGAAACTCCACTCGAAATATTTCGCGTCCAGTTTGAAGCGGCTGGCATGAGTCAAGAAGAGCTCATAGAAGCGGACGAAGTAAAAACTGGCGAATTTTCCAGATTTCTTAAGGGCTTAGCGCTTTGTTCAAACCATTGCAAAGAACTTTTGCCGTCAGACGGTAGTGAACCATCTGACGAAACGTGGGAAGAAATTTCTGCTATTATGGATGATTACGCCAATAAGCTCGCAGATTATTTATATGGAGATAAGGAATAAGAATTCCGTGTCTAAAACCATCGTAGAAATAGAGAAGACATAATTAAAGCCTGCAATTTCTTGCAGGCTTCTACCCCTCCTTCCATATTTTCCTAATTTCTACTTAACCATTTACTAGCCGCCCACCAAAACGGATTATCTTCTCCAGTTTTGGGACTATCGTGAGCTTCAAAGTCTGGCCTTAAATCAATGAGCTTGTAGATAATTTTCTCGGCGTCATTAATTCTTTTTTGCTGCTTCTTGTAAAAAGAATCAAAATCTGCTTTTTCAACACTTCTTTCAATCTCCTCACAATTGTTTTGGAAATCTTCAATTGCGTCCAAAATTTTATAGAACTCACTCTCCCAATAGAGATCTCTTTCTGTGGTACGGCCTAACCTACTGGCATAGCTACCGATTCCACAATAATCATCCAGACATTCAAGCAAACATCCAGCGCCAGTCCAGTTTGTACTATCAGAATCAAAGCTGCGGCGTAGGTATTCGTCGGTTAGCTCGTCAGGATTTTTCCCGTAGTAATGCGCAACGGCATTTCTATAGAGCTTATCTATTAGTTCCTGATTAGGGTTTAGCCCCCTTTTCTTCTGAAGCTTCTGCTGAAGTTTAGTAACTTTATCCAGGGAAACCCTCTCTTCTGTACCGTCGTCTTTCTTCAAAATAATTTCAATAACATTAGCCATAATCATTCCTCCTCTAGGAAAATATGTAAATGTACAACTCTCAATAAGTAACATATTATATTATGCCACATATTGTAATTTCTGTCAATGGTTTTATGTTTATAAAACACTATTTTGGCGATTATTGCCAACTTTTTCCGACATAAGTATCGCTACTATGGCTCATGATCGCTTGGCGAACAATATCTCTATCGGCATATTTCATCGCCGAAAGCTCATCAGGATCAGTTTGGGCTTTCTCCTTTGCGAGTTCAATCGCTTTTGTGAAATAGGTATCCATGGCGACGATTTGTTTCTTTGCCTTCTCCAATTCTTCTGGCTGCATCCATTTGGTTTCTTCTTCACTCATATTCTCTAGCATATAACGAATATTCGAAGCCTGCTCAGAGCATTCATATAAAGTACACCATTTCGCGCATCTCTCAGCATTTCGATATTCTCGGCGTCTCTTGTCATAAGCCTGATCACCATATCGCTTTCGGTATTCCTCTTTTGGCATTCCACCAGATAGAGTATCAGCAATATCGGTCGAATAACCAACAATAAAGCGTGGCATCAGATCAATTCGACCTTTATCGTATCTCGGGTCCCATGGATTATCCTGATCTTCGTAGTATTTAGCCGAAGCAAAACCTGGAATTTTTAACCCCTCTCTGAATTTCAAGGGTAAAGGTTTTGATCGCTGCATCTCTCTTCCTTGATAGTCTTTATCTGTATAACTTTCGCCAAATTCCGAAATCCCTTCTGATGCATTTGCATTCTTTCCATACACATGTTTCCAGCGGAACTTCTTTGTCATTTTCTCATTGTCAGTGTTATAGGTTAAATCAACCGCAAAAGGGACCGTCTCATGTTCGGTCGTCTCGTTACTAATCATACCAATTAGATCAATATGATTAAAGGCATCATCAATTTCCGATGTTGGATAAGTAATCAAGGCTAAATAATCTGGATCTTCGCCGTAAAGCTCATCTTCAGAAAACCAATCACCGCGCTCCGCCATGTCTATAAAAGTTTTTTCTAGTAATTTTGCATCTGATCGCTCTTCGCCTCTATTATATTCTGGAGTGCTTTTGAAAGTTTCTAGCTGTTTCATATCACTCCACACATCTTCAAATGGGTAAACTGAAAAACCAAAAGTCTCTGGCTGAGGTGTTAATTCAGCTAAAGTTTCTTCAACGCGATCGAGTTCTGTTTTTGGCCTATTTGGGTTAAGCATTCCACCTCCAATTTTAAGTTATTCTAATAATAGCATAAAAAAATGGCCCGCCATAAAGTCGAGCCAGAGAAGCATTTTTGTGTGATTTTAGTCCTGTGGAAAGAAATTCTCACCGAGCCATCTAAGTGCACCGATAATCAGCCGTTCATCATAGTTATGATTTAATGAGTTAATTACCGCATACATGCAACCGTGTTCGAAGTAGTCGATTCCGCAGTCCATAAGATACATGTTTCCATGGGTCTTTGCTTCAATAACATCACTCAGCTTGGTCCAATTTTCCACAGTGAGGAATTCCTGATATCTTGTCCTTGAACAGCGCATCTCCACATTTAGTCTAATCGTTGGAGCTCCATTCAGAGCAAACTTAAAATACGGATGCGTAGCATTCCACTCCTGAATAAAATCCTCCAGAGTCTGCTTCATATTACCACCCCCTTTATTTGAAATGTACTTTCGATAGAATCGCCTTATATTAAAGCACAAGTGTCTAAAAAAGTCAATATAATACCAGCATTTGCTAAAAAGTCAAGTAATACTATTGACATCTCAAGGTGTTTATGCTATAATATCAAAGTTAGGTAAATCTAAAGTAGTTATTAAAAATTAGTCACCTTTTGAAGGAGGAAAAAGACATGATGAATCTTGATCTTTTAGGTAACCAGTTAACCGAAAAAATCGTTGCAGCTGCATGGTTCGATTCGCTCGAGTCTCTTGCAATTTATTCCTGCATTTATAATCTCACAGATATCGATGGAATCGGCCCCAAAAAAGCTGAGGAAATCAAGGAAGTATTGGAGCAACATGGTTTACGTACGAAGCTTTCTAACGAGGAGTATTTTCTGATCAATATTCTTGCTAACGAGAATCGTTCCGAACTGATCAAGCAGTTTTGGGATCGCCCGATGTCAGATGAACGGAAAGACTGCCTTTATGATCTTCTTCTTTCAGGTTTATTCGAGAAGGAGAACGCAGTTTTGAAGCTCTATTACGGATTGAGCTGCGAACGCATGTCTCTTGAAGAAATTGCTCAAAAATATTGCTTTACCAGAGAGCGTATTAAACAGATTCTGGGAAAAGCAGAAAGAAAGCTGAAGCGTCTTGATATAAAGCGCCAATTGGAATTACTGATGGTGAACAGGTCAGAGCTTCAGTCGCGTTTATTGGCAACGGAAGAGAAGTTATCTATTACAAAGAAAACTCTCGAGTATTATGAACAGAAATACAGAAAGACAAAACCTGTTGACGGTCCAATTGAGATACTCAACTTGTCAAAACGTTCATATGACTCTCTGAAACGCGCCGGGATCAATACGGTCGAAGAGGCAAGGAATGCCGATTTGACCAAGCTACGCAATTTTGGCCTTCATTCTATGAAAGAGGTGACCGAAAAAATCAGTAGTTTATAACTAGCCTATGTACTTTGATTAAAGCTCTCGCTTCGGCGGGGCTTTTTTCATAAGCAGTATTGACAAATCGAAAAAGTCAATTACTGATTTACAAGGTTGTTAAATCTATGGACAATCCAAGACTTGGCGAAGGATTTGATGAAATCCTTCCAAAATTAGAGTTTAAGATTGACAGCTTTTGGAGTGACATACCGGATTCGGAATGGACTAGTCAAATACCTAAACTTTTACACAAAGCAGTAAGAAAAGCTTTTAAGATCCCAAAGCGAGTCTTAAAAGTCAAAAGCTAAATCTTTATATTAGCGAATGTTATTTTCTTTCTATTATAGAAGGATAAAAAGGAGGTGACATAAGCTACAAAAAGGTCCACAGACGTGGACATTTTAACTTTTTGAAAAACTTGATTAGCTTAAAACCCTTGTATCTGGTAATATTTTAGTATTTCCAGATCTCGTCTTGTCGCAAATGAGCCACTATAACTCTGGTTAGTATTTTTTGACCCACTTCATCAACTCCTTGATAACAGTCTCTTGATAGACTGGCTCCTTTTTACTATTCCTATAACTATGGTCCGCATCTATGATTTCAATGACCTCAACCTTATTCATTGTGATTATGAAAGGGGGTGTATGGATTGGATTTCGTACATTATGATTTAGGTTATCTTGTAGAAGGTACAACGGTTGTCGTTTCTCTTGATGTTGCTGCAAATGTATGCGTCCTGGATTTCGCTAATTTTATGTACTACAAAATGGACATTTCGTTCATGTATCTAGGTGGGTATATTACTCGTAGCCCGTACTATGTTGTCATCCCACGAGGTGGATTCTGGCATGTCGCCATCGATTTAGGTGGATATGAGGGGCGTATCGGTTCGAGTGTCGAGATTATATCGCCAGAAAAAATCGAAGTTGGTCTAATTTTTATGGGGTATCCCGCTAAGAAATACCCGAATAGAAAGAAGCCTCACGAATTTACCGATTACTTATTCGGTGGTGCCAACGGCGTACCAGATGGACCTGGACACGGCCATGCGATCATTCAAAATTCAAGTGGGAATATTGTGTTTTTAAGAGAACCAAACACTGAATATATCACCATCTGGGATAAAAGCATATGCCCATAATTCTTGGAAACCATTTTATTGAGGAGTATTTTATACTCCTCTTTTTTATGATTTAATTTCAAAAAGCGAAAACATCCCAAATAAATATTTAGAAATTTCGTCATCCGCATAACTTGCGATTTCCAAAGTTTCAATTCTTCTTAGGATAGCCTCTAAATTTTCGAATCCTCCCTCACGATAACACTCAAGCTCAGCCTCGACACCATGATGTGAGTAAGTATTCACTAGTAGATATTTTTGATTAGTCGACTGATTTTTGATAACCCAGAAGAATTCACTCTCACCAAAAGAGCCTTCTCCTTCTACTGAATATCGGCCTTCTGGCATTTGATATTTTGAAATAACATCGCTTAATCTACTTTCGCTCATTTGCATAATTGTAATGCTCCATTTATTCACAAGTTATATATTATATAGTACATCCATCGTAAAACTACAAGTTACTGTCTAAGTTAAAAAGTATACACAACTTTCGTATGAAGAACGAGTAGTAATTAAAAAATTGCGCAAAAATTCAAAGAGCATTCACGAGATAGTCAAAAACCTAGGGCGCAATGTTTCAACAATATCCAGAGAACTTAAAAGAAACCAAATCTCCCAAAGAAAAGCACGAGACTCTCCGTGCTTTTTCATTTACAATACTATTGCTCTAAAGTCTGCATATTTATCGGCAAAAGCGTCTTCAATTTTCTTACCAGTTTTCTTAAGATATTTTTTCACTAAATAATACCCTAGTGAATATCCGGCCCAGCGGGGAAGTTCATTGCTCCCATTGAAGAAGATTGTGTCGTAATCGTAATAGTTTAAATCCAGCTGACTACGAAGTTTTTCAAGAATCTTTTCATTTTCCTCATCACTTCGTTCCAGAATAGTTTTAATAAATACTGTTTTTTCAGTCCGATCCTTAATGAATTCTGCCTCAAGATAAGTTGCAATACCTTCGCTAACCACCCCGTCAAATAGCGAATTGATCCACTCGTCGTTTTTACCCCAACGAGCAGCATGGCAAAGTTCATGCGCAACCATCTCGGAAATCAGGTTTTCAGTTGCTTTTTCTTCATCTATCGCAAACTCGACAAAGTCGCTAGTTTGTGTGCGTCCGCCAACTCCATCGTCAGGAATGATGATGTCGTATAAGCGATTTGTAACAAGCAAATCAATATCCCAGTCAACCTTCAGTTTTGGATATACATATTGCTCAGCTTCTTTGACGGCCTTTTTAATAGCTTCTACTTTGCTATCTAGATTTCCGTTAGCGCGAGTGATCAATACGTTTATTTTATTCATATTTAATATTATATGATGAATTTGCCGAGTTGGCTGCAGCCGGAGACGGTTGCGGCCATAGACATGCTACAATAGATACCTACGGAAACGTTATATATCTTAGAGATGCATGGACTAATCATGATGACTATCTAATAGATGAAAATGCAGATATAAAGCCTCGCAAGTATGGCAAGAATGCACCTACACACAAAATTTAGTCACGCAACCAAATATCTTCAGAAAGTCGGCACAAGTTGCCGACTTTTAATTTTGTATTATAATATTTCTTATGTACTTATCTAAGGAAGAGCGCAAAGATATTATCGAAGCTTACGGCTTTGATGAATTTATCAAGGAGAATCACTATCAGGTCGAACCTGATACGTGGGTATATCTTTTTTTCTAAAGGTGATAACCATTATGTACTTATCAGTGCAGATTTTCTAGATTTCTATTATGATCATTTTCCAGCGCTACTCCGTTTTAATAAATTTGAATTCAAGCAAATCGACTTCGTGTTACGGCGAGAAGTTAACTCTATTAATTCAGAAAAAACGTCGGGGACGCTATGTTTCGAATATAATAAACAGGTAGAGTAGGCGGCAGTAATCTATAAAACTTTTACACATAAGAGCTAATTTAACATATATTCTACTTTTATTTCGACGAATATTACCGCCGCGATGCCAGGCGGCTCTTTTGAGTGAAAGAACAAATAGAACATTTATGTCCAGTGGTGACAGCTATCATGCTTTATATTAAAGTGTGAATTAGTAATGCTCTCTGCACCGCGTTAAGTTGGGAAAATAGTATCTAGTGTCTTGGCTTTATTCAGCCATATTATCCCACTGATGTTTTCGAATAATTTCATCGATACAATCATCGTACAGCTTATCATCTTCGGATTCATTTTTTTCTTTTACATAAGACGTTCCAGAAAGAGTTTTTGGACTTTCAAAAGTATATGCAGAAACCTTATCTTCTCCGTTTTGTCCAACTGACATCACGTTGGCTACCTTTTTGAATCGCCCAGTTTCTTTGTCGAAAGTCATACAATCTACGTCGCCGTTTTCCGGCAAGACAATATGACAATATTCAACCTCGTCACCATCACGATTTCCGCGAATTGTCTCTTCTTGCATCGAAAACCCCACCAAGTCTGGTAGCGAATAGTTACCATACGATTCGGAAGCGTTTGGATGTGTATGTCCAAGACTGACCAGTGGTTTTAGACCGGAGGCTTTCATTTTATCGATATGGCCGTTAATTGCTTGCCAATATACTGATAGAAGAACGTTAAAATCTGCCGCCGAGTCATCTGCCTTCCATTCTGGGTTTTTGTCATAGATAGCTTTTTTCGTCTCTTCATTAATATCGACGTCGCTAGCTATTGCGTTAAACAAAAAGTTACCGCCTTGCACCCAACCTAAAACTAAGAAAGCGTGTTCTTTTTTCGTTTCTGAGGTTTTTTCTGCTAGAGATTTCATTTTGTCATATACTGTTCCAGCCATAACCATTGTTTTTTCGGATTCCTCAATGTTCTCATGAAAAATGGAAACCCTTGAGCCTCTACCGGCATCACGATACATCTTCAGATTTTCCATAATTTTTTGGTTGTTTTCGCCGTTCATTAGAGATTCAATAGTGGACACTATCCTGTCGCCTTTTAATATTTCTCCAGGCGTAGAAGATTGATTAATTGTTTCCATGTTTTACATTATACCACCCTTTTTCACTCAAGCCTCAAGCGCTTTACGTCGTTCTGGATTTTCATGTTTTACTATTTGCTCCCCAGGCCACAAGAAGCTTGTATATCCTTTCTCGCGTCCATAGACTGCATTTTTCTCTTGTTCATTTTCGTTAACCGACTCCCCCCATTCTCCTGCATAAAAGCTTATTTCTCCGACAGTCACTTCAGCACCTATTTGATCAGCAATATTTCTCAATGCCTTTAATTGACAGTCAAAGTTAGCGTACGCTCTATACGCAATACTATTCTCAATTTCCTCGCTAGATAAACCAGAGATTGCAATTCTTTCCTCGTCAAGTAAATTGCTAAGTATTTCACCTTTAATCGTATCTTTTTCTTCATTACTAAGAGACTGCCAGTATCTTTTTGACCTTTCTCTTATCTCAGATTCGCTAAGCCCTTTTCCTTTACTCATAAAAGGAGCGGGGCTTTCAACGGTTTTCCTATATGGATGAAAACTAATAACATCAATTAATTTAGTATCTTTTACTAGCTCATCAGTAACTTTTCTGGCCTGAATTTGATCTATGACTTGTTTTGTAAAATCATAATCATAGAACGCAGTGCCAGTCAGTGATAATTTAATATCAGGAAAAGAAGTTTTTAAGGCTTTTGCAGTCTCAAAATAAAGATTTGCATAAGCTTCCGTATCAACCGTGTCAGCAAAGGCTTCAGTTTTAAATAAAAAACCATTACTTTCGTGACTCATATTACATTCATTTCCAAGCTCTAAGACTAACCCCTTTCCAGCTTGTTCAGAATATCCACTTTGCTCCACAAAACTACGGCACAGCAAAATATAATCCGATGGATTTTCTGGGATATTACTAGTCAGTTTACCATCTTCGCCTCTATGTAGTTGGTTCATAACAACCAGCAGCTCTGATCCAGCAGCTTTCTCTCTAATTTTTCTAACCTGCGACATTACGTCGCTATTAATATGAAATCTGTTTTCCCCCTTTTCATTCACAAACTTTTCTGAATTTGCTACCGAAAACGCCGACCGTGGAGCATGTGGATTGATCCTCAATTTTACTCCCTCTGGTACCTTTGCTAAAGTATCATCTAATAATTGATCTTTTAGAAGCTCTTCATTTATTGCCTCCCGTATTCGCTCTGCTGGCTGTCCAAGCCGCTCTGATATTATATTTATATTTCCGCCAGAATCTAAAAACTCTTTAACTTTTATAGCTTGCGCTCTTCTTTCTGGCCAAATAATAAGCTTGCTGTCGATATTGTAGCCCAAAACATCAGGATTCTCAGCCACCATATTAATTTCATAGTTATGTATTTCTTCCAGATTCTTCATTTCCGTATTTTTCGGCAATCCTTCAACAGTATCACCTCTAAACGGAGGAAAATCCGACAAATCATCATTCGATGATTGCGGTATATCCTCACGGCCTTTATTCAATCTTTCCATATCATCCTCGTCTTTCTCTAAAATCCACATACTTATCAAAGAATGCCTCCTCAATCTTCTTTCCGGTTCTCTCTAAATATCTTTTTACTAAATAATACCCAAGCGAATATCCAGCCCAGCGTGGAAGTTCATCAACGTTAATCTTGTTCATAATTTTTTCTCACAAACTCCAACATATGCCTTGCCGACTCTGGATCGTTCCTATCGACCCAGAAAAAACTATCCTTAGCTCCACGCTTTTTTAACTCATCCCGTTCATACTGAACAATGTTATCATCAAACCAAACAAATGGAGTATTAAAATCAATCGCCTCAACCTTTGAGCTTATCCAATCAGTCTGATTAACGCTCTTACTCAGTCGACCGACCAATCCTTCATTAAACTCTTCCGAAAGCACCCGCGGCGCGTAATTAACCCCACCACGACAATAAGTCGTTAGCCAATATACAACACAATTATCCAAACAAAACTCAAGAAACTCTTCGATATCCTCTTTTGGAGACGCACAACCTTTCAGCACTCCATCTACATCCAGATAAATGTTTAATATCATATTAAAATAATACTATAAATCTCTAAATGAACACTCTGCCTTTTAAAATATTGGAACAATAACTATTTTTACTACAAAAAATAACATAAAAAATACCCCCAGAAACCTGGGGGTAAAAAAGAACAAGCTAGTTTAAGAAAGTGCAGTCAGCTATGAGTTTAACTTCTCGAAGATGTCTCCGAAAAGCTGCCCAAGGGTAGCTCCAGATCCATTATTAGACTGTTCATCACAATCTTTTTCAGTATCCGCTAAACCCAAAGCCTCCTCACGATGGAACAACCCCCAGCCCTGTCCAATAGATGGACAAGAACGACCGCTAGCCAGACCGGCTTTTCCGAAGAATTGCTCCTCGATGCCGTTCTGGATCTCCGCCACACGCTCAAGCTGTGCCTCTGTCAAAGTTTCTGGTCTATAAATAACCTCGAACTTATGAGGCGCCGCTGTATAGGCGTGAGACCAATAGAGTACCAATTCTCCTGGAAGAATCTGATTCCACACATGATCTCCTTCGTATTTCTGATGGTAGCGCTTGGAATTACTTCCACACACCATCGTATCTACGAAGTCGCATCCGCGCTCCATGCCGTTTGGGCTGATCACCCAAGCTTCGCCGGCATTTGTCGCACCATCACGATGCCACAAGCGGATATCGCCCGGAAGACCCATCTCCTTAGCCTCAGCCTCAGCAATAGCTTTTTTAGCTTCTGCCTCGGCCTTTGCCTGAGCAATGCGAGCCTCTTCCTCTGCCTTAGCTTTCGCCTTGGCTTCTGCCTCAGCTTTTTCACGCAGAATAGTCTGATATTCCTCTTCGAAAATTGGAAGATCAGACTTAAACTGCGCAAGCCCTTCCTCAGAGTACCTGTAGGATTTGCTATCAGTCTTAATTCCAACCCTAACAACGTTAGAGTAAAATCTCAGACTATTGTCTCCCCAAGCATCTCTTCCTTCTGGGAAGGAATATCCCTGAGCGGCCTCTTTAAACAGCGGCTTCAAAGTTGCCTCCGCCTCACGATTTACGCGCTCTTCTTCAGCTCTTGTAGCCCTAGCCTCAGCTTTTGCCACCGCTTCCTCAGTGTAGAGATGGCGGATAGTGCAAGCACCCCAGCCAGTCTCCTCCATGATGAAGAAGGTTTCTCCCAGCTGATACTGGGTCTCCCCACAGGCCTTAAGGCGAGAATTTACAGCCTCGAGTTCAGCTATAAATTTACCTCTCGCCTGGCGGCTTGCCGCCTGCTCAGCACGCTTCGCCTTACACTCTTCCAGATCACTCTGGATAGTATCATGTGCTGCGAAGAGAGCGCCAGTTTCCACTGCCGCGTCGTATTCTGTAGTATCCATACCAAAGTAACCTCCCTTCCAGGAGTAGACTTCGGTATATCCCGAAGAACAGCGACGCCCCGTCTCAGTACGCACATATCCGTCAGGCTCGGTCACACGCGCAATTATATGCGCCACTGGGCAGCAGTGCATACTGCTGCTGTTCTGCCACAGAATCTCAGCGCCCACCGCCTCGATCTTGCCAAACCCGCCACGGAATCCTCCACGGGCTGTAATGAGCAGAATTCTCTCATCATCCTGTTTTCCGCAAGGTACCAAAAGACGTGTACCCTTCTTGGTATTTATTATCTTGCAGAAATCATCGCTCATCGCCTTGTTATCGGCGAGATTAAATGAATTAAACCATGGCGTAAAACCACCCGCTACAGCCAAAAAGGCGTTGTAGCGCTGCCCAACGCCTCTAAAGGCAGGGAATGGAGTCTCACTCCAACCCCATGGCTCAGGTCTATAGCTGTTTGTCTTCTCACTGCCATACAAAAATTTCAACATAATTTCTCCTTCTATATATCAGAGCTTTATAAATTCAAGGGGATTTTCCCCACTCTGATTTCCACTTCC
>ERZ773031.288-NODE-288-length-27667-cov-11.189555_pt1 | contig 27667 bp, 21 predicted proteins | sample MGYA00511666_ERZ773031 | MGnify/ENA primary metagenome ERZ773031 (study PRJEB29015, sample SAMEA2738135) | human oral metagenome | biome: human oral; feature: human-associated habitat; material: saliva | place: China | collected 2250 ...
GCATTATGTTTTAGAATATCTAATTCTCGAAGTAGGTCGCCAAAATGATTGTCTTTAGATTCTTCTGGTGGTTGCGGGGACTCGGAAGGGTCGGGATTGGTAGAGTTGCCTGGATTGTTAGGATTGTTCGGATTGTTTGAATCGTTGGTCTTATTGGAGTCGTCTGGATTGCTTGGGTTGTCTGAATCTTTAGAATCGTCGGTCTTGTCTGGTTCGCTATCCTTGATTGGAATATTCTGCTCTTCAGTTTTGTAGATTCTAGCATCATCGCCAATATAATGAATTAAAATATGATGAGATTTGGTAGGATCGAGTTGATTAAAATCTAGATTTTCGGCGTTTGTAAAACCGCGGATTACACCGTCAACGACTAAAAGTTTTTGTTTGGATTCGTGATGATAATTTGGGTCAAGAATTTTAGTCGGTAGTGGGGTGATTTCGGTTCGCCACTTACGCCCACGAAATTCCAGTTCTACGGTTTTTGGCCTTAAATCTTCGAATTCAACAAATTTAGTTGCATAATGTTCTGGATCTTGTTGCAGACGAAGTGGTCGATCAGTGTAGGTATTGGTGAGACTGAAATTGTATCCGTCGAAAGTTACTGTATAGGTTGGGATATCGCAATTTTGAGCAGGGGTTTTTGGTGTAGCCTCAAGAAGTTCTAATTTTTCATTAATAAATTTTTCACTTGCAGCATTACTAAAATAGTGACCATGCATATCAAGGGCAAAATCATAAACTGAACGGGTGTATTCTGGTTTGCCACCATCACCATTGATAATAAACGGTGTGAGATGTTTAGCTTCGAGGAAATATTTAAGTTTTTGTATGAATTCTCCCCTACAGTAATCAAAATAAATTTCGGCTGGAGTAGAGAGAATGAAACCCTTAGTGGTGTCGTGTTGAAGTTTCTGTTCAGACGAAATTTGATAAATTGCTTTGTAAAGGTCAACGATTGAGGCGTTTTTTACAGAAGTATTGGAATTGTCGTAATGTTGCTTAAGAAGCTTCTCAAGTTCGATAAAATTATCCGTGTTGGTATTAAAATCAGTAATCTTCTGATACTTGGCAAAGCCATAATGGTCGATAGCAAAATCTACTTTATAGATATGAAAAAGTGCATGCTTATGTTTTCTGGCTTCAATATTGCTAATTAGTTTTTTGTATTGCAAAGACAAAGCAGCTGGATTGGCTTTATTAAAATTAATCGCTACAATATATTCATGATCAATGCTATTGACTTTAGGATGAGCCAAACGATCCTGGAGTTGTTTTATAAAGTATGATGAATATCCTACATTTAACATTCCAGGTTTTGCGGGTTTTTTGGAGCCATTTAGAATTTGGCCAACTATATGTGCAGATTCCATATAAGCATTGCGAGAAGCATAGGCAAGATGACCTGACATTAGATTTTGATGCATGGCCTGGAACTTACCAAGATTGATTTCGGAAAGACCAAAGGGATCAAAAAAGCTACCGCACATGAAATCACCAGCATTGCACCAAGTGCCAATTTTGCCGGCAAAATTTGGATTTGGCTGGTAAGGCTTAAGGGCGCCAAGAATGCCATGTTCTACGTTACAATCGGGGACATTAATACGATAATCAGAGTACACAGCATGGTAGCAAGGCTTATCAAGCCCTTCACCATCTGGGAGGTGAAGTTTAGGGTCGCCAAAGGTTGAGAGGTAGATAATTTTTTCAGGATCAAGAGTGCGAATGGCGTGACTCATGACAATAGCGCCTTGAGAATAACCACCCAAAATAAATTTAGTGTTCGGACAACGTTTAATAGTGTCGTGATATAAGGTACGCATCTCTTTAATGCCAGTGGTGACACTATTATTGAAATAATCGTTTTTGCCAGCATTAAAATAGGTATCAGTGATGGCTTTTAAATTTTCAACACTTACCGCAGGATATTGATAACCGTAACGGTTTGATTCTCCAAGATCATAAAAATCGTAGGATTTATATGCTGACTGTAGTACGCCAATAAGACTACCTTTAAATTTTTGATAGTTAATATCAGTTCGGGCTTTTTCTCCGGAGCCACGCGCAAATACAACTTGGACATCTTTACATTCGATACCTTTTGAGTTGACAGAGGCTAGCGGCATAAGGTTGGCTACGCAGATTGCTAATGCGCTGGAAAAATAGAGAAAACGTGGAGTTTTTTGGGGTATTTTAGGTTTAATTTTGGGTTTTTTACAAACAACAAAATGAGAATGTCTGGATGGGGACATAATTTCCTTTCTATTTTGTATTTTCGGTAAAAGTTCTAATTCGATTATTAGTCTAAATCAAAAATAAAACAAGCAAAAATGATTCAAAAATGTGAAAAAAAGAATATTTTCCCCTGTTATTTTAAGAAAAAATTAGTTAAGCATATACAAGTTATGCGGTGGGTGATATGCAATGGGCGATTAACGCTATACAAAAAATAGAGCTAAAATATTCGATAGGATAAAAAATATGAGTTTAAGATTGGAGCTTTGGTAAAACTAGCTCCGCGATTTTTTTTGGGGTCTCGTAGTTGATGAGATGTCCAGCTCCAGGAATGAAGCTCACTTCGGCATGAAATTTTTTGGCAATTTCTTTTACTTTGCGAGATGAATTCATGCGGTCTTTATTTCCAGCAATAAAATAGGCCTGTTTTTTAAAATTAAAATCGGAGATCGAGTGAGACATGGAGAAAAATGCGGCGCGTATTTCGTCTTTAACTGAAGTAATTTTACGTGAACACTCATAGGTGATATCAAGAATCTGGCGTTTTTTAGGACGATGGGCGCTTGCGATGAGAAATTCCGTACAGACGTAGTCGACAAATTTATTAGGCACGAGTGCCATCAATGGGATGAGTGGCAAGATGAATTTTGGTGGGTGCGTAGCAATGGGGCTAAGGAAAAAAATTTTATTATGAATGAGGTGACTATATTTTTCGGCCGTTGCGGCAACGAGAATGGAGCCCATGGAGTGTCCAATGAGGACTGGGCGATCTAGATGATTGTCGAGAATATAATTAGCAATAAAATCGGCATAACCATCTTTGGTAAAGTTGGTAAAAATTGGTAAAGTCTCGTTTTGTGTGTTGAAGGCTGGTGGAATGTCAGGACTAAAAACCTGGTAACCTTCAGCCTCAAGAAGTTTTTGAAATTCAGCCAAGCCTAAATGATTGCCACGAAAACCATGAACGAGTAGAATGGGTGGTTTTTGGTCAGATTTTTCCATGAATTAAGCAGCTTTAATTTTTTCGAGTGCGCTCAAGATGCCTTCGCGGTCAAAACCAAGAATTTGAATCGGATTTTTGTCGGATTCATCGGTAATGATAGTGACTGGAACCGCAGAAATGCCTGGAAAATTACTGGCATCAAGTTCAACGTATTCAAGATTTTTTTGCTCTAACCAATCGATAAGAGCGTGGCAATAGCCGCAAGTAGGACTCGTAATGACTTTAATCATAACATCCTTTCGTTGTTAATTATTATATTATTCTAAAACATTTTAGGAAAAATCACAAGGATTAAACTAGAGTGACTTAGCTTTATCAAGTTGAGGGTCTTTGTCTTCGGTGATATCTTGGACAGTGCGATCAATTTCGACGTCTGGCTTGATGCCGGTCTTATTGATTGAGGAGCCATTCGGTGTATACCAGTGAGCGGTAGTGACCTTGAGTTTACCGCCATCACTGAGATTGAGCATAGTCTGCATGACGCCTTTTCCAAAAGAAGTCATACCGACAATAGTGGCTTTTTGATAATCTTTGAGGGCGCCAGCAACAATTTCAGAGGCAGAGGCAGTAGAGCGATTAATTAAAACGACGGTTTTGGTGTCCTTAAAGATAGGATTTTTGCCACGAGGGACGTAGTCGGTTTTGTCGTCGTTATGGATAGATTTTTCAATCATATATTTATCACCACCGTTAAGCCAAAGTGAGAGCATTTCACCCGCCGCTGAGACATAGCCACCGCCATTATTGCGAAGGTCAAGAATAACTTTATCAACCTGCTTGGCTTTAGCTTGCTCAGCGAGCTTACGCACGAGGGAGCCGGTGTCTTCTGCAAAACGGTAAACAGAGATGATGGCAGTCTTGTCGCTATAGGAAATGTCTGCGGAGACGTTGTTGATTTTTTCACGAGTCATTTCGAAAGTTAGAGTGTCGGCACCACGGAGTATTTCGACTTTAACCTTATCACCGGCTTTGCCGCGAAGTTTTTTGGCAACATTTTCGGTGGATTTACCATCTACGTTTTCATTACTAATTTTCATAATACGATCACCTGGCTTAATTCCGGTCTTACGAGCAGGATTGTCTGGAAGTGTGCGCACCACCACAGTGTGATTATTACGAAAAGTGAGTTCCATACCAACACCGGCTTCATTAATTTCACCGTTGAGATCAGATAAGAATTCACTTCCTTCCTTGGCTGTAAGATAAGTAGTGTAGGGGTCATCAAGCGCAGCGGCAATACCACGCTTGGCTCCAGTGAGGGCGTTATCTTCGGTGACTTCACCATCGTAGAAGGATTTTAACTCGGTGTAGAGTTCGTTAAGAGAATCCCAATTCGCCTGTTCGCTTTTACGAAAGCCAATATAAGGAGAAAAATTTGTAAGAATAAATTGCCAATTAGAACCAACAAAAAAACCTGCAACGAGGAAAATAAATGAGGTGATAATTGAAGTGCTAAGATTGATTTTTCGTGGTTTCCACTCTGTTTTCATTATTTAATTATAGCATAATCGGAAAAATGGTGTTCTTTTAATTCTTAGAAAAATACCACCGAAGGAGGTGGTATCTTTAGTAGTTCTTGGTTGATTAGAAAGAGCCTAATCGAAGTGAATGTAGTTAGTAAATTGATTTGGACTTACTTTAGTACGGACGCCGAAGTCGCCCCATTGACCAGATTTAGATGAGTATGGGTTGTTATATTCAGAGACCGTAATAGTGCCATCAGCATTAACAGATTCAACCCAGGCTACGTGACCGAATTGACCACTGGTGGTTTGGGCGATGGTATGGGCAGCGGGTACACGGTCGACACGATAGCCACGGGCACGAGCGGCGGCGGCCCAGCTATAGGCGTTGCCCCAACCGGTGATGCGAATATTGCGGCCATAATATTCGACGGCTTTATAGGCAGCATAGCTAGTACACTGACAAATGTAATAAGAGTCTAGAACGCCAGCGATATTGTCGCGAGGGCAGGAGTATCCGTAATTGCCGACAAATGCGCCGTAACTGTTAAAACCATCGGCTTTGGTACCGAATCCAGCGCTAGTAGAGGCACGAGAAAGATATTCCTGGTACTCTTTATTAATTAATTTAATCTTTTCTTCTCTGGAAGCGGCAGCTTCAGCGGCGAAGGAAGCAGCATTGTCTTTATACTTTAAAATTAATTCCTGTTGTTCGGCTTTTTTATCTTCAATGGCCTTGCGCTGGATCTGTTGGTCTAAAATAATGCGATCAATTTCGGTCTTTTGCTTTTCGAGATCATCTTTCATGGTTTTTACGTTCTGAGCCGAGGAATTCACCTGGTCTTTAGCAGTGTCGATGCGGGATTTCTTTTCGGCAAAATCTGAAAGTGAGCTACTGCTAGCTAGTACCATAATAGCGTCGGTTTCACCTTCAAGGTGAATATTGACTAGCATATTGGCAAGAGCTGCACGTTGAAGCTTAAGTTTTTTAGTAGTGTCTTCAATTTTGATTTTGAGGTCACTAGCTTCGGCCTCGTTCGCCTTAATGCGTGCTTCGTAGACGATGATTTCCTGTTGCATACGTTCGACTTCACCTTCGAGAGTGACAGCGGCCTTGGCGGCTTGGTTGGCTTTTTCGGCGGCTTCGACTTCAGCTTTTTTGGCGGTGCGACAGGCAGCACTAGTACAGTAGGCCTCATTTTCGACAGCGGAAACAGTAGAATCATTTTTCTGGATGAATGGAATGGAGCCTAAAATAAGAGCAAAAATTAGAGTAAAAATGAGCGTACGGCCTTTTTTTACGGTTTTGACTTTACGATAATTTTTTGAGTTTTTTCTAATCTTAAAATTGTTTTTTATTTTACTCATTAAACTATACTCCACTATAATTTAATTTGTTATTTTGGTATCTTACGATACTTTTGGTATATTTTAGCATACGAGAGCACGAAAAAGCAATGCTTATTTTGAGTTGGTGGAAGAAAATGCTCTGCTTATTTTAAGCAGAGCAGAATGGTGCTACTTGATAATTTAAGCGGAGCGTAATAACGCGGTTAGGTAACTTAAGCAGAGTGAAATGGTGGAAGTGGGATTTTAAGCTTAACAGAATACTTAGAGTCGCTTGAGATATTTGCGGACGGCAATGGAAGACGAGAGGAAGGCGATAAAAATACCAAGTAGGGTGAGGGCTAGACCAATTAGAAAGATGCTTGGTGAATTTACGAAACTAGAAACTAGGGTGACGTCAATGTCATAGCCACTGAGTTTTGGGGCGATGAGGTGAAAGAGGAAGAAACCGATAATGGTTGATAAAATACCGGCAAAGAAGCCAGACATGATCGCCTCGATAAGAAATGGGCCACGTATGAAATGATTATCGGCGCCAACTAATTTTTCCATGTAGATTTCTTCGCTACGAGAGTAAATGGCCATGCGGATGGTGTTGAAAATGACCAGAACGGAGATGACTAGAAGAATGAGAGAGATAGCGAGACCACCGGTTTTAGCAATGTTGGACCAAGAAGTAATGGTTTCAATAGCGGTATCATTGGTGTCGTAGGTCGGTTCCTTTTTTGGATCGAGATTTTCGTGGACTTCCGAATCGGTATTAACGATTTCCTTAATAGTATTAAGTTTATTGGTGTCGTAGACTTTTATGCGAAGTGCGGAAGGCATAGAAGAAAGCATGAGTTCTTTCATGTCAGGATCATCGAGAGTGGAAAGGAGATTGTTTTCATTGTTTTTCTTAGTTTCCTCGACGAATTTATTGAATTCTTCCTCGGTAGTAGTGTAGGAAATTTGACGGATATTAGAGTCGGCGGAGAATTTTTTCTTGATTTTTTCAAGCGTAATAATTTCGGTGTTAGGTTTAAAATAAATGGTAATATCGACTTTCTCACGCATCTTATCGGCGGTAGAAGATAACACCAAGCTAGCAGTGGCGGTAGCAAAAAGCAGGGTTAAAGTGAGAGTCATCACAAAAGTCGAAGTGATAGAAAGCCAAATATTACGACCATAGCCAATGATGCCGTATTTCATGATGCGAAAATTAGTGCGAAGGAGATGTCCGCGACTGTTTTTCTGCATGGTCTTAAGTTTTCTTAAGGTTTCATTTTTTTGTTTCATAGGCTTCCTTATTGAATTAAACGGTGATTGCGCGAGCGTTTGGTCTGGTTGGATTCAGGTGGCCTGGAGCTGGCGATAGAATTGGAATTTTCGTGAGGAACTCTGAGCTGTGAACGTTGACTATCGCGGTAAAGTTCGGTTTCGCGTCGAGGAGTGGTCTCGCGACGAGGTCCAGTCTCATGACGGAATTCGGCCTCGCGACGAGGTTCGGTTTCTCGTCGAGGAGTGGTTTCGTGGCGAATAGTTTCGTAAGATGGGGTGGCCTCGCGGCGTAGCTCAGCTTCGGCGGTTTTGTAGAGATAAGAAGTCGGGCGCATGTGGCCTGGTTGTGGTAAATCGGAAATACCGTCATTATCGGTGTCAAGGCGATAAATACCGTGCTCTTTTTGGTCGGAAATAATCTTGCCATCACGCATGGTGATGACGCGTTTTTTTAAGAGATTAACAATATTGGCGTCATGAGTAGTGACTAAGATAGTGGTGCCGTAATTGTTAATCTTTTGCAATAAATCAATAATTTCTTTAGAGGTTAAGACGTCGAGGTTGCCAGTCGGCTCATCGGCAATGAGGATTTTTGGTTGACGAGCGACAGAGCGAGCAATCGAGACACGCTGTCTTTCCCCACCAGAGAGGTCAGCTGGAAAACGATTAGCTTTATCGGAGAGGCCGACAAGATCAAGTACTTTTGGTACGGTGTTTTCAATTTCATGGTTCGACATGCCAGCAATTTCGAGCGCGAAGGCGACGTTTTCAAAAACTGTACGAGACGGTAGTAGTTTGTAATCCTGAAAAACCACACCAATACGGCGACGGTAATCTGGAATATGGCGACGTTTCACGTAATCAAGATCGATGCCACCGATGATAATCTTGCCGGAATCTGGAGTGGCTTCCTTGGTAATCATCTTCAAGAGAGTAGACTTACCAGCACCAGATTTACCAACCAAAAAAACAAATTCATTAGCACTAATATGCAAGGAAATATCATCGAGAACAGCGCGGGTACCCTTACCGTAGCGCTTGGTGACATGATCGAACAATATCATACTCTTATATTACCATAAACGGGAAGAATTAAAAAATGAAAAGGCGGAGAGAGGGCGTTTAGTTGTTACTGCCGACTAGGGACTCGAGATAGGCGTCGATAAAATTGTCAATTTTGCCGTCAAGTACGGAATCTACATCGGTTTCTTCGTATTTGGTGCGGGTATCTTTGACGAGTTTATAGGGCTGCATGACGTAGTTGCGGATTTGTTGACCCCAACTGGCAGACTCACCGGCACGTAATTGATTAATAGATTCGGCTTGCTGGTCTTGCTGCATTTTAAGCAGTTTACCGCGAAGAATTTCCATGGCTTTTTCGCGATTTTGCAGTTGGGAACGCTCGTTTTGAATAGCGACCACGGTATTAGTCGGTAAGTGAGTGATGCGAATGGCGGAATTGGTAGTGTTTACGGATTGTCCACCATGGCCACCAGCATGATAAGTGTCAATACGGAGGTCTTTTTCATCGATTTTAAGATCATCTTCGCTGTCGAGAATCGGTAGAACTTCTACCAGTGAAAAAGAGGTTTGGCGAAGATTGTCAGCATTAAACGGTGAAAGACGCACTAGGCGATGTACGCCATGTTCGGATTTGAGATGTCCATACATTTCGGGACCATAAACTTCGTAAACTGCAGTCTTGATACCGGCTTCTTCTCCGGCACTACGTTCGATCAACTCGATCTCGTAACCATGTTTTTCGAAAAACCTTAGATACATGCGCTCCAAAATTCCCGTCCAGTCCATGGCTTCGGTGCCACCGGCACCAGCGGTAATGCGAATAATGGCGTCCTTCTGATCGAGTGGATCGGTGAAGCGGAGGGATTTTTTGAGTTCAGCGTAAGTTTCTTCGTGGGCGGTAAGTTGGGCCTCGATTTCCTCAGCGAGATCTTCGGCGGAAAGTTCGATTAACTCGTGCAGGTCGTTCGCTTGAGATTTGAGAATTTGCCAAGTGCTGAGCTCGCTTTCGAGTTTTTTGAGTTCTGTATTGACGGATTTGGCACGAGCAAGATCATTCCAGAGTTCAGGCTTGGCGGATTCTTCTTGAAGATGGGCGAGTCTAGCAAATTTTTCATCAAGATTTAGCTTAGCCCAAGTATCATCAATTCCCTCTTGCAAGAGAGTGAGGCGTTTTTCGAGGTTATTCATATAGATATTATAACTGATAAAGTGACAGGAGATGAGGAAATGTGGTATAATAAGAAGCATATTGGAGATTCGCCAAGTGGTAAGGCAGTGGGTTCTGGTCCCACCATTCGGGGGTTCGAATCCCTCATCTCCAGCCAAGTTGAATATAAGTCATGTTTTTTGCCCCAATTTCCCCTGTAAATGACGGTTAAGTCCCTTGCAGAGAATTGGGGCTAATTTTTTTGACGATTTCCTCAAAAATTTTACAAGTTAATTAGGCAATTAAGCCATTTTTGTTAAGTAAGGTCATGAACTCGTCGATAATCTTGTTATTGCGTTCAAGAATTTCTTTTTCTCCGAATTCCTTATATTTACCACTAATGTTTTTAAGTTCGAGGTTGATTGTCCCGTCTTTGCGTTGACCCTTATCGTTAGTAAAGCCATTATAGTATTTAATTTTATCCTCAAACCTGTAATCGGAAGCACGAATGTTGATTCGCTTTTCTAGGAGTGCTTTATTGCCAAGCGATTCAATCTGCTTGTTATCGGATAGCCCTCTCTCGTTTTCTTGGCGCTTCTTAGGGTAGATATGTTCAATATCGAACTGTTGAGAAAGTTTAGGAAGAGCTTGCTCGTTGTCCAACATCATACGGAGAGCGAGCATAGATTTAGTAATTGGTCTGCCATTCTTAAAGTCGTAGATGACGATTGCGCTTCGTGTTTGTTCTTTATCAAATTTGAATTCCGAGAATGTAACCTCGTTTAGATTGACGATGTTCAACATCTCGGCAAAGAGCGGGGTTCTTAATGCGTTTACGCCTGGATGAACGACTGCATAACCCCAAACAAATGCGATGGTACGATCTAGAAATATTTCAAATTTTTTAGTATCTAGACTGCCATTTTCGTCACGATTTGCCATATAGTAAACGGATACAAAATAGCTCCACATACTATTTGGTGCGTAGTTCAGCGTAAAGAGTTTTCTTAATGTATTTTCACTAAAGCGTTCAGAATTTTGGTCGGCAATATCTTCCCAGAATTGAGCGAGGTCTTTAAGGCTATCAAAAGTACCGTCTTGCTTTAAAATTGAATACTTATCACGCTCGTAGAACTTCCTAAGAGACTCGGTTGTCGTGGATTTGTTATTGTCGCGTTTAGCACGAATAAAGTACATGTACCTAGTAAATAGGTCGTCCATAGGTGTACCTGTGCTTGGATGGAAGATTTTGTCGCAGGTTTCTTCGAGCTTTTTCCAATCCTTAATAAACTCGTTTCTGGCGTCTTCGCTTTGTTGTTTGTAATACTGATAGAATTGAGCTTTGAAGATATCGGAATCGGAGAGAGGAAGGCCTCTATCATTTAGAGTCGAGAAGATACGAAGGGCGGTATCCTGCGATTCGGCTTCAATTGGCATAAGAATGCAGTTGTTCAAGATACGTGCTGGGAGTTTTTCTGCAAATGTTGGGAAGTGGTTAATAAAATCATCTACTTTTTCAAGGAAGAATCTAAAGTTATTCGCATAACGGCTTGTCTGCTCGTTGGTAACTATACCAGTTTTTAGGATTGATAGGAACTCATCTTTATCTTTATCTGTTGCGACTACGGAATCTATTTTAAGATGTTCTTTATCTGGCTTACCCATTTCGTTAGTCTTCCAGATGCAGCTAGCAATGCGTTCAGAGAAGTCTTTAGAATCTTGGTTTTGCATTTGCGTAAAACGATCGTAGAAGGCTCGGAGAAGAAGCATAAAAGTAGTTAGACGCTGCTGACCATCAATGACTTCCTGTTGTTTCTTATCGTTTTCAAAAGTTACGATAGAGCCGAGGAAGTATTCATCGTTGATGTCGAATTTCGTAGCGTCGTTATCAGGAATTGCAAAAGAGAATATATCATCCCAAAGGGTCTGACAGTTATCTTCGTCCCATGCGTATGGACGCTGGTAATCAGGGATTATGTAATCTGCCTTTCTATCAGATAAAAGTTCATAGATACTTTTTTGGTCAACATTCAGTTTAGACATATTATTTCCTTGATTACTTCCGAGTTAGGTTTATAAATACCCTTAGTGTAATTATACTATCAATAAGCCAAAAATAATATCGACTTTACGTTGGTCTGCTATAGTGATATTTAATTTATTGTGGATGCAAAAAATAATATTCTGGTAGTGGTTTAATAAGAACAAAAAATCCCTAAATCTTGCGATTTAGGGGATATAATTTCTGTGGCTGGATCGGCAGGATTCGAACCTGCGAATGCTGGGACCAAAACCCAGTGCCTTACCGCTTGGCGACGATCCAATCTGTTATATTTTAGCACGAAAAATGATTTTTCACAATAAAATTGACACTAATGAAAGGCCTTGATCGTAATTTGGAGTTAAAATTTACGCTAATGAAATGACTTGAACATGATTTGGCGTCTAGAGAGCAGGAAGTGGTGTGGAAGGTGGTGGTAATACCGAATTTAGATTTCGTAATAATGCAGTTAGACTTCGTAATAATGCAGAGCGCAGTTTGGGTATGGCTCATCGATAATATTGTCGTAAAGGAATGAGTAAAAAAGTTGTTCAGCGGTGCCGCCACGTAAAACGAAGTCAATCAGGCGAAGAAAATCACCGTGAGAGACAATTAGAATCGTGGCATCTGAGTCATTATTTTTGAATAATTCATTTTTGACGAAATCTTCTGCACGGAGATACATGGAATGAATGCTTTCCATATTAAAACGTTCACTATTGAAACGATCTTTCCAGCTAATGCTGTGTAATTTTTGGCTATCCTTCCCTTCAAAAACGCCAAAAGCCCGTTCGACAAGACGACGGTCGTACTGAATATGGCAGAGATTTTGATGATTAATATGGTGGTCTTTAGGGTCGAGGTGACCAGTGACAATTTGAGCGGTTTTGCTAGTGCGCATGAGAGGTGAGGCGTAACAGCGGTCAAAATGCACGCCCTTTAGTTGACGTTTGATTTTAAGGGCTTGTTTGACGCCAGTGGTATTGAGATTGGTGTCGAGCAGTCCGGCATTTACGCCTTGTTTGTTCGCATCGGTTTCGCCGTGCCTTAGAGTATAAATTTTCATGCTAATTTGCGGCTCCGTAATTATTTAAAAAATCTTTGAAGAAAGGTTGATTTTCGTAGGTTTGATTATAGTCAAAATTACTTTCAGGCACCGGAAATGGGAGGTTGGCGTAGAGTGGCTGCCAATAGCTGGAATTATTTGAAAGTGCTTTGGAAGTACGGGAAGAAAGTGGGTTTTTCAAGAGATTGCCGAGGCCGAGACGCTTGGTGGCTTCGGAAAGGCCGGAGATGAGGCCGCCGTTATTTTCTTGATTAAATTGCTTAAGATCTTCAATGAGAATTGGCGGAGAAGCCATGCGATGATGATAAGCGGTGCGAAGTTCGTCAACTTCGCCAACACATTCAAAAGGCTTCATGGTATTATCGACACCAAGCAGTCCCTTGAAGGTATTGAAAAGCTCAGGTTTTTTGAAGAGATCTTCATCATTGAAAAGAGATTGGAGATATTGAGGTGGAACAAAGGGGCAGAAAAGTAGATAAGAATTGGCGCATTTGGCACATTTGCCGCACCATTTGAGGGTAGAATTTTGATTCTTTTGTTTATAGTTGGCTTCATTGCAGGAGCTGAAACTGTAACCATATTCCTTCCAACATTTTTGCACAAAAAGTTCAGCGATTTTTAATTCGGTGTATTGACGAATGATTGAGCCGACATGAAGTTCTGGTGAAAGATAGCGGCGCACATACTCGGTAAAGAAACGTTCAGCGTCCCAGGTTTTGGACCATTGATGATTGACTGGTAAATCGCCAATCATAGCATGAGGTTCGGCGCCCTCATGACCAATGCTGGTGAGAACTACATTTTGATTATTTAAAATAGCCTGAATCAGGGCGAGGGCTTCGACGATAAAAGTAACCGGAACGTGGCCGTTAAGGCCGTGGGATTTTTGAAGATGTGCGATGTCAATCTCGCGGTAAACAATACTGGCGTTCATATGGGTGAAAGAATCGCCAAGAGTATCGATGACGTGAGGGTGCGAAAGGCTAGGGTCGCTAGTGACATACCATGGTTCAAATGGAATGTTCTTCTCTTTAAGTAATTTCGCAACCAGTAGACTATCTTTGCCGCCAGATTGCAGGGCGAGGTTGCCTTGCCCATTATATTTTACGGCTGGCTTGGCTTGATAATTCGGGGTCAGTTGAAAGTGAACTAAATGAGCACGGGTGAGGTGATTTTCGAAGGCATATTGACTGAGGCCTTCTTGATAAACTGTGCTAAAGAATTGTGCCTGAAAGGCGTCGATCGGTACATCGAGTTTGGCTGTAGGGGTCGGATGGGTTTTATAATAGCTGGTACCAATTAAGATAAAAGCAAGAAACATCGCACTATCGAGCAGTTGGTCTAGGGCGGGATCGGCATTAGGATTGAAGCGATATTTTTTATCGGCGTCGGCCTTTTTTGCAAAATGAATTTTTTCGGTGAAGAAAATATTATCAATTCCCTGGTAGACGAAGCTGGCAGTTAAGGAGGCGCGATCGAGATAGTAACTGACAAAACGAAAAATTGGGTTCCCGGAGGAAGACTGATTGGTCGAATTGGAAAAACTAATAGCGTTTTCGTTCATTACATTAATTTTATCAAAAATGAGAGATTTTGGTAGATGCTTATGGTTATTTTAGGCTTTTTACGAGAGCTTGGAACTGCTCGCCGCGATCACTGAAATTTTTGAACATGTCGAAGCTGGCAGCGCCTGGACTCATCAGCACGATAGCTTCTTTTGGACAATTTTTGGAAATTGGTAGGCAAAGATCGAAATTACTGGCGACCAGTTCGGTTTGAGCTTCGGCGAGTTTCCTTGCGATATTGACAGCTTCTTCAAGAGTTTCGGCAAAACAATATTTTTCTGGGTCTTCACCCGCGGCGAGGCGAGTTTTGGTTTCGCCAATCAGGATAATTTTCTTGAGATTTTTGGCGGAAAAGAAGCGTTGTTTCATCTCGGTGAGATCAAGGCCGCGATCAAAGCCGCCGGCGATTAAGAAAGTAGGATAATTTTCAAAAGCGGCGATGGCGACATCGGCAGCTGGAAAAGCCGAAGAATAATTGTCGTCATAATAACGCACGTGATTGAGCTCGCGGACGAATTGTAAACGATGTGGTAGACCTTGGAATTTATGAAGTCCATTGGCAATTTTTTGGTAGAGTTCGTGGTTTTCTGGCAGGAAAAGCTCGTCATAAGAGAAACCAAGTAGAGCAAGTACGGCTAAAATGGCAGCTTCGGCGTTTTCGCGATTGTGTTCACCAGGAATTTGTAACTGATCAAGTAGAGTGTTTAGTTCTTCGAGATGAGATCTGATTGGATAAGAGAATTTTTGTCCCTTACTAAGTTCACCGATGGTTTCGGAATAGAGGTTATTGGCGTAATAAATACAGGAATCTTCCGGGGTTTGATTTAATACGATATGAGATTTAGCGTCGACATAGTCATCAAAATCTGGATGACGATCGAGATGGTCGGGTTCGATACGTAATATTACGGAGATGTGAGGAGATTTTTCGAGATCCCAGCATTGGAAGCTACTCATTTCGTAAACTACAATATCTTTTTCGGTAATTTGGTCGAGTTCGAGAATGGCGGGGTTGCCAATATTGCCGACCAGATGGACGTGCTCGAATTTCTCAGAGAACTCACGTAAAATCGAAGCGATAATCGAGCAAGTAGTCCCTTTGCCCTTGGTGCCAGTGACGCCGATGATTGGAGCTTTGACATGACTAAAAAAATAATTAGTAATGGTGGTCCAATTATCGATGAGGTGAGGTGATTTTTGCTTGGCTAGATAAAGTGGATGCACGGAAGGGCTACGAAAAACCAGGTCAAAATTTTCTAGACCAAAAGAATCAAGTTCTTCATCGGTGAATTTTTCGAAAAAAGTAATTTCATCGTTTTTGAAATACTCGGCGACGGCGTTTCCTTCCACTCCTTTACCTAAAACTGCAATTTTCATAAGTCTATTATAGCACTCTGGTGGAATTTAGTTTTAACTAGAAAACCAGACAATTAGCAAGCTGGTTGATAATTTGTTTTTCGACGGAGCCAACGGCGACCATGGCGTGGATACCGGAGCCGGCAAATTCGCGAGCTAGTTCGACAATCAGAGGTTTACTAATTTGCTTGATGATATTTGGGAAATTGTCATAAAATTCGACTTTTTCGGTCATGAAGTAATCGTCGGTATAGTAGTCGGAAATTTGGCTGACAGTCTGGGCGCCCATTTGATAGCGACCGAGAGCGTAGGTCTTCACGGCTTCGATATCAGTGTCAGAAATCTCACCATTGAGAGCCTTAATCATTTCGAGTTGAATTAACGTAAAGAGCTCTTCGGAGGTTTCGAGGTTAACTTCGCCATCAAAATCCCAGGAAGAATAATGGTTGGTACTATTAATTCCACTTCCCATACCATAGACCAGGCCACGGCGGCGGGCTTGGCCAAAAATGCGACTGCTCATAGTGCCATTCAGTAGATGATTAAGCGCACCCATGGCTTGAGTTTCTTCGGTGGAGAGGCGTCTTGGAGTAATCATGGAAAAGCCAAAGGTGATATTGCTGGCGTCTTTACGTTTGATAAGGACGGCGTTAGATGAATGTAGTTCGTCGACAGGAATTTCGAAACGTTCACCGGGGCTTAATTCCCAGCTTTCAAGGTTGCGAATAATTTCTTTTTTACGATGTTTGGTCTGGCCGGCAATAATAAATCGCATATTGTTCGCGGTGTGGGTGCGGCGGTAATGCTCATTAATGTCGTCAAGCGAGATGTTATTAATAGTGGAAAGACGTTCGCGTAAATTCAGAACATTTTCGCCAATGGCTTTTTGGAGACGTGGCCAAAGTAAGCGGCCATAATCGTTCATGTAGCCGGTGAGTTCGGCGCGAACGTTGCCTTTTTCACTCTTTAATTCCGCATCGTTGAATTTAGGTGAAGTAATAGCAATGCGTTTGAGATCTAAAATACGGTCCCATTCAAAATCCGCACATTCAGTTTCATAACAAACAGAGTAATCGGAGGTCCAGGCGTTATGATAGGCACCGTTTTTAGTAAATTCTGCTTCGTAGGTGGATTCATCAGGGTATTTAGCGTTAGCACCAAAGCTGAGATGCTCAACAATGTGAGCAATCTCGTAGAGTTCTGGGCTTTTGGCGAAGCGCATACCGCCACGAAATTGGACCTTCATGTTCATGACGGAGGCACCCGGTACGTCAATCAAAAGGCCTTTGGCGCCGTTTTTTAATTCGATTTCTTCAATGGAATGTTTCATGTTTAACGGCGGCCGTGCTTTTTGTTTTGACGTTTAGCTTTTTTCTGTTTTTTGGCTTTATTGCGTTTTTCGCCGAGACTAGCGGATTTGGTTGGCTTTTTGGCAAATTCGCTATCGAGATTCTTTTCACCAGCTTCGATAGTATTCACACCACGGTTAGTGGCGGATTCGGCCATCTTGGTGAGCTCAGTGTCGTATTCTTCCCCGTCGATGGTATCGGTGGCGACCGCTTCTTGTGGGGTGATAGAAAGGAGAATCTTCAAAACTTCTTCGCGAAGATTCTTCTGGAGACCTTCGAAGAGTTTTTGAGATTCGGTGCGATATTCGACTAGCGGGTCACGCTGACCAATCGAGCGCCAGTGGATACCTTCACGGAGGTATTGCATGTTTTCGAGGTGTTGCATCCAGAGAGCGTCGAGGACCTTGAGATAGACTTCGCGTTCAATTTTGCGCATCACGTCGGCGCCGAATTCGAGCTCTTTGGTAGCGTAAGCTTCTTTGACGGCAAGAGTGGCAAGTTTGGCGCGCTCTTCTTCCTTGCGTTTGAAACCAATTTCAATAATTAAGTCACGATCAAGATCGAAAACAGATTGGAATTCTTTGATGAAATTACGATTTACGCGGATGCTTTCGGCAGTTAAATCAGCGATGGCTTCCTTGATGAGGCGATTAATTTCGTCAGAGATATTTGCTCCTTCGAGAATTCGACGGCGCATGAGATAAACGATGCGACGGTGGCGGTTAATGACGTTGTCGTATTGCACCACGTTTTTACGGGAATCGAAATTGAAACCCTCGATACGCTTCTGGGCGGCTTCGAGCATCTTGGTGACACTACGATTTTGAATTGGAGTATCTTCGTCGATACCGATACGATTAAGTAGAGCACCAATTTGATTACCCTGGAAAATACGCATGAGATCATCTTCGCAAGAGACAAAGAATTGAGTGATACCTGGGTCACCTTGACGACCACCACGACCACGGAGCTGATTATCGACGCGGCGACTATCGTGGCGTTCGGAACCGATTACTACTAGACCACCAAGTTCTTTGACTTCATCGGTAAGCTTAATATCGGTACCACGACCAGCCATATTGGTGGCAAGAGTGATAGCGCCTTTTTGGCCAGCTTTTTCCACGATGGCAGCTTCACGCTCATTATTCTTCGCGTTAAGTAGTTCGTAAGAGAGTCCGGCTTCGTCGAGATATTTAGCAATTAATTCGTTCTTCACGATACTGGCGGAACCAATCAAAACTGGCTGACCTTTTTCATGGAATTTCTTTACTTCTTCGACGATAGCGCGGAGCTTGCCGGCTTCGGTGCGGAAAATGAGATCGTCTTTATCAATACGGATAATTGGGCGGTTAGGTGGAATTTGAATTACGTCGAGCGCATAGATTTGCTGGAATTCTTCCGCTTCAGTGAAGGCGGTACCGGTCATGCCAGAGAGTTTGTTGTAAAGACGGAAGAAATTCTGGAAAGAAATGGTAGCTAGCGTCATGGACTCTTCTTTAACTACGACGCTTTCCTTGGCCTCGATAGCTTGATGGAGACCTTCGCTATAGCGACGACCCTGCATGAGACGACCAGTGTTTTCATCGACAATAATAACTTCGCCGGAATTAGTAACGACATAGTCGCGGTCGCGCTGGAAAACTACCTGAGCGCGTAAAGCTTGATCCATATGATAGACTAAGCGGGTATTATCGGCAGAATAAAGATTGTCGATGCCGAGCATGCGTTGGACTTTTTCGATACCAGCATCGGTGAGCGAGACGGAGCGGTGTTTTTCGTCGAGCACGTAATCGTCTGGACCGAGGTGAGAGGCGATTTTGGCAAATTGATAATAAGAATCTGGATTATCGCCAGCAGGAGCAGAAATAATCAATGGAGTCCTGGCTTCATCAATAAGAATCGAGTCAACCTCATCGACGATGGCGAAATTAAGTTCACGTTGGCGGAGGAAGTCAACTTCGTTCACCATGTTGTCACGAAGATAGTCGAAGCCAAATTCATTATTCGTACCGTAAGTCACATCGGCTTGATAGGCTTGCTTTCTGGTACAAGGTTTCAAGTGTTGCATGCGTTCGTCAGTATGTTCTTCATTAATATATTCTGGATCATAAAGGAAGCTGGCGTCAGCAATAATTACACCTACACTCATACCGAGGAAGTGATAAACTGGAGCATTCCAACCGGCGTCACGTTGAGCAAGATAATCGTTCACGGTGACGACGTGGACGCCACGGCCAGTTAAGGCGTTCAAGAAGGATGGCAAGAGTGCCACCAAGGTTTTACCTTCACCAGTTTTCATTTCAGCTACATTACCTTCGTGGAGGACGATACCACCGATCATCTGGACATCGTAGTGGCGCATGCCAAGGACGCGCTTAGTGGCTTCACGCACTAAAGCAAAGGCGTCTGGTAAAATTTCGCTTAAAATTTTGGTTTCGTTGCGTTCAAGTTTTTCCGATTTAACAGAGGTAGATTGCTTCTTAGTACCGTCAGTAGATTCAGCCTTTGTCTCAGATTTTTTGGCTGAAGCTTTTAGTTTGGCACGAGCAATATTGGCCTCGGCCTTCTTATTGAGGGCGTCGAGACGCTCTTTTAAGACGTTGGTTTGAGTTTTAAGTTCGTCGTCAGACATGGCTTCGTATTTTGGTTCGAGGCCGTTAATCACCTTAACGATTTTGCGCATGCGAGCGAGATTGCGCTTGGCTGGGTCACCAAAAATACCCTGTAAAATACGGGTCGTGGTAGTTTTATCAGCTAGTTTATCGGTTGGCTTGCGTTCTTTTTTAACTTTTGGAGCCTTAATTTTAGCTTCCTGAATTTTTTCAATTTTTTTCTGAGACATAAACAGTCGAAACCTCCAAATCGGAATAATATTATAGGGATATTTTATCATAAAAAATACATGTTTTTAAGAGAACATGTATTTTTAATTAAGTTTTAGTCCGGGAATTTTAGGCTAAAATTAGGAATTAGATTTTTTGCCAAAAATGCGGGAGAAAACGCCACGACGAAGGTGTGGGGTACTCTCAATTTTGTAGCGACGAATTTGACCCATCAGTTTAGCTTCGATGATGTCGATACCGGCGAAGATGTTAGAGCACTCATCTTTAGCGGCGATAACTTTACCACCTGGAATTTCCATGGCGGCAGAAATTTCGTATTTATTACCGTGAGAGCGACCTACTTCAGTAACGACGATTTTAGCAACGATGTCTTTTTTGCTGCCGTGTGGCAAATATTTATCGAGTTTACCAATGCGTTTGACGGCGTATTTGTGAAAACTATCTTCGATTTTGTAGTTGCTACCACTAATTTCAATTTTTTCGATCATAATTTCTCCTTATGGCTATTATAACATGTCGGTGCCGAGGTATGGCTGCAAGACTTCAGGGACGCGAAGCTTGCCACCTTCTTCGGCGAAGTTCTCAAGTACGGCTACCATGGTGCGAGCAAGAGAGATGGCGGTGCCATTCAAGGTATGAAGCACTTCGACGGTGCCATCTTTGCGGCGGACGCGGATATTGAGGCCGCGAGCCTGGAAGTCGGTACAGTTTGAACAGCTAGTGATTTCACGATATTTTTGATCAACTGGAGACCAGTACTCAATGTCGTATTTCTTGGCGGCTGGAGCACCGAGGTCGCCGGCAGCGATATTGATGACATGATAAGGAATACCAATTTCCTGCCAGATTTCTTCTTCGATACCGCGAAGTTTTTCGTGAATTTCCTTACTTTGCTCTGGAGTACAGAAGGCGTACATCTCGAGCTTGTTAAATTGGTGAACGCGGAAAAGACCACGAGTATGCTTGCCATAGGCGCCAGCTTCCTTACGGAAACAGGCAGAGAGACCGGCATAGAAGAGCGGTAATTTTTCTTCATCGATAATTTCGTCCATGTGGTAACCAGTGATGGACATTTCGGCGGTCGCTATGAGAGCGAGGTCTTCTCCTTCGATGTAGTACTCGTCACTTTGTTCAGAGCTACGTGGAGCGAAGCCAGTGCCTTCGAGAACGCGAGAATTAACTAAATCAGGCACATTCATGAGGGTGAAGCCGTGTTCAACGATTTTCTTGATACCGAATTGGATAAGGGCATTTTCGAGCAGGGCTAGACCACCTTTGACATAATAGAATTTTGCGCCAGCGACCTTGGCGCCACGTTCGAAATCCACCCAGTCACGAGAGATGGCGTAGTCGAGATGATCCACGCCGGTAGTTTTGCATTCACCCCATTTTTTGACTTCCACACTGGCTGACTCGTCGCCTAGTGGGACGTCATCGAAAATGACATTAGGAACGGTTTTGAGCTTAGTGTTTAGCTCTTTTTCAAAATTAGAAAGATCGGCTTCCAGGGTGCTGAGTTTTTCTTTGATTTCCTTACCTTTGGCGATTAGTTCGTCGCTAGGTTTGCCATTTTTCATTTTGGCAGTATTGTCATTACGTTCTTTGCGAAGGGCTTCAACTTGTTGAAGGAGAGCTTTTCTCTGGTCATCCAAGGCGAGAATTTCATCAAGATTGACGTTTTTGTACATTTTTTCTTTGATGGAATGTTCGACGAGCTCTTTGTTGTTGCGGATGAAATTAATGTCCAACATTTTTACCTCTTTTCTTTAATAATTTTAGTTAACGATTTTGAATTCTGAATTATGCGTGAGTGGAAGATTCGGCGGAGTCTTCGGAGATGGCTGAATCTTTGGATTCGGAGGAATCTTCGGAGGTGGTTGATTTTTTGGAAGTCTTTGACTCTTCGGATTCGGACGATTCTTCAGAAGTATTTTCAGAATTGGCGCGGCGCTTAATGATTGGGAATGGGACGGCCTCGCGGCCGGAGACACCTTCAAGTAGCCAGAAATTACGTTCGGAGTTACCCCAACCACAGGCTGGTGGCATGCCGTACTCGAGCATTTCGACGAAATCTTGGTCAAGCATTTGAGCTTCACTGTCACCGCCATCGCGCATAGCTTGCTGTTCTTCGAAGCGTGCGAGTTGATCGAGCGGATCGTTTAATTCGGAGTAGCCGTTGCCCATTTCGGTACCGGCAATAATAGGGTGGAAGCGTTCAGTGACCAGAGGGTTTTCTGGAGAAATTTTGGCGAGGGGTGAGAGTGAAAGAGGTTCTTCGATCAGCCAGAATGGGCCGCCAGATTTTTTTCGTATCAATTTCCAAAGATTATCAATGAGACGAGAATCGGCTTGAGCGGCAGTGACCTCGACACCATGCGCTCTTAAAATTTCGGTGATTTTAGCACGATCTGGATTGAAAACGTCAATACCAAATTCTTCACGAAGTAGGTCGGCGTATTTGATGCGTGGCCACTTATTAGAGAGGTCGATATCGAAACCATTAACCTGGAATTTGAGGGTGCACCAAGTTTTTTCGGCAACATATTTGATCATTTCTTCGTAAAAATCCATACCATCTTGATAATCTTCGTAAGCCGCGTAGGATTCAAAAGCAATATGTTCTGGTAAATGTTCATCATCGACGCCTTCATTACGGAAGCGAGGTCCAATATCGTAAACTTTTTCAAAACCAGCACCGAGTAAGCGCTTCAAAGGTAATTCTTGAGAGATACGAAGGTAAAAATCTTCACCCAGGGCATCCATATGAGTGACAAAAGGCGTAGCATCGGCGCCACCGGTGGTATGTTCGAGAACTGGAGTATTTACTTCGATAAAACCGTGCATATTCATGAAATCACGGGTAGCTTGCCAGAATTTACTGCGACGCACCATGCGCTCACGAACCTCTGGGTTAACGTTCATATCGACATAGCGACGACGGTAGCGCTCCTCTTTATTGGTAAAACCATCGCGACCCGGCATTGGGCGAAGGGTTTTGGTGAGAAGTTTCACATAATTAGTGAAAAGTGAAATTTCGCCAGTTTGAGACTTACCCACCAGACCTTCGGCTTCGATAAAATCACCGGTGTCGAGAAGTTTGAGCTGTTTAGTGCCAATAAAACCTTCTGGAGTTTGGTCTTGTTTCATGAAAAGTTGAATTTCACCAAAATAATCACGAATTTTAACGAAGGCGAGCTTGCCAAAGCTACGAATGGCGACAATGCGACCGGCAATAACGACCTGTTTGCCATCGAGTTCCGCAAAATTATCCAAAATTTCAGAAATCTTGGTGTTGCGATTAGAGTGGGATGGATAAGGATTGATTCCCATCTCCTTCAAAGTGGTAAGTTTTTTAAGTCGTTCGTTGCGGTAGTCGTTTAATGTAGCCATAGTTTTTCTTGTTGATTAGATTTTCATAATTTCGGCTTCTTTAGCCTTGAAGAGTTCGTCGATTTTAGCGCTGAAATCCTTGGTGAGGTCGTCAATTTCTTTTTCACTACGCTTCTTGATATCTTCGGAGAGATCTTCAATAGACTTGAGTTCTTTTCTAGCGTCGTCACGGATTTTACGGAGAGCTACCTTAGCTTCTTCGATTTTCTGTGAGGTGGTTTTGACAATTTCCTTACGGCGTTCTTCGGTGAGTGGTGGCACTGGAACGCGAATTACACGACCATCATCGGCTGGATTAAGGTTAAGAGTTTGATCGGCGCGAATTGCATTGGAAATGCCGGCAATAGTAGATGGGTCAAATGGGGTGATCAAAAGCATGGTTGCATCGGCAATGGTGACGTTGGCGACTTGGTTGAGTGGCATGTATTGACCATAAGCTTCGACCTTAATGCTGGAGAGCATATCTGGATGAGCACGACCAGTGCGAACTTTTTTAAGTTCCTGCTGGAAGCGATCGACGACAGCTTGAAATGCAATTTTATATTCGGTGTTATCAAACATAATTTTTCCTTATATACTTATCTATATTTTATCACATCAGAGAGAAAAATACCCCTGATTCGGGGTATTTAACTTTTAGAGTGAATTCTTGAATTCTTCGAGGCCGATAAGCTTGGTTTCGCCAGTCTTACGGTCGGTGATTTCGACTTGGTTATTCTCCAAGGTTTTTTCCGAAATCACTACGCGGTAAGGGATACCAAGAAGTTCTGAGTCGGTGAGCTTTTCACCGATGCGCATATCGCGATCATCGAGCAAGATTTCTTTGCGGTGAGCATCATGAAGTTCGGCAGTGATCTTCGCGGCCTCATCGCCAAGACCAATCAAGTAGTACTTGAAAGGTGCGATGTTTTCTGGCCAGACCAGACCTTTTTCATCAGCAAATTTTTCAGCAATAACACCCATAACGCGGGAGACACCGATACCATAGCTACCCATGAAGACGGTCTTCTTTTCGCCATCCTTGTCATCATACTTAAGACCGATTGGATCAGAGAATTTGTAGCTAAGAGTAAAGATATTACCAACTTCGGCGGCGGCGGTAGAATGAAGGTCTTCCTTCCTAACGCCGAGGTCATTTAGAACTTCATCGATTACGACTTCTTCGTTCAAGACGATGGATTTATCATCGTTAAAGTAGATAATATCCTCGCCAACTGGGGTGATGGTCTGGAATTCGTGACTATACTTAGAGAAGGCACCACCAGAAGCGTAAGTTTCGTAGGTACAATCGCCGAGGCCGAGACGGGCATAAATGCGCTTATAGGCCTCTTCGACTTCGTGGTAGAACTTCTCGTGAGATTCTTTGTCGGTCGAGAAGCTATAGAGGTCTTTCATGAGAAATTCGCGAGTACGGAGAATACCAGATTTAGCACGAAGTTCGTTCCTGAACTTGGTCTGGAATTGGTAAACGTAGACTGGGAGGTCCTTGTAAGAAGAAATGTATTTAGTCATTAAATTAGTGAATGGCTCTTCGTGAGTAGGAGCGAGGCCCAATTCGCCGCCGGCATTAAGTTTGGTTTTGAACCAGACATCGATGACATCATCGCGCCAGCGATCAGTTTTAACCCAGGATTCGGGGTTCTGAAGCGCAGTCATTTGCATCTCCTGGCAACCGATAGCATCGAGTTCGTCACGGATGATGTCTTGAATTTTGTTTAATGTGATCAATCCGAGTGGTAAGAAGTCATAAACACCGGCCATTTCCTTGTAAATATAGCCAGCGCGAATGAGAAGTTCAGCGTTGCGGCTGGTCTCTTCTTTTCCTACTTCACGGAAGGTCTTGATAAATGATTGACTTAACTTCATCCTTCACCTTTCCTGTTATAAATAATAATATTCTATATTGTATCATAAAAAATGGAAATAACAGAGATAAGTTGACATTTTTTGGGGCTTCGTGTATTTTTTAATGAAGTAATTATATTAAAAGAAAGATTGTATTTTTTATCCCTATGAAAAAAACAGTAAGTTTAACTCAAGATGGTAAGAAAAATCTTGAGAATGAGTTAAAAAGTCTGATTAAAATGCGTCCAGCGATTGCCGATCGTTTGGCTACCGCCCGTGCTTTTGGTGATCTAAAAGAAAATCAGGAGTATTCGGATGCGCGCGCGGAACAACGCCAGGTGGAAGGCCGTATTTTGGAGATTCAAGATATCTTGAAAAATGCCGAAATTATTAAGGTCGCGAAGGGCGGCAAAATCGCGGTAGGTTCGACGGTAAAAATCAAGATGCTTGGCAAGGAATATACCTATTCTATCGTGGGCGCCGTAGAGGCTGACCCGTTAAATGGTCGTATTTCAGATATTTCACCAATTGGTAAAGCTTTAATTGGCAAAAAAGAGGGTGAGGAATATACCCTACCAAATGGCAATAAGGGTGAAATTCTCGAAGTTGCTTAAAAAATAAATAAACTAAAAATTAAATAAACCAAAAATGAGGCTGGACGGCCTCTTTTTTTATCATATTTACTTAATCTAGGATAGTGCTAGATAATAAATAACATGTAAAAAGCAATGGCGTTTTTGAGGATATGTAAAATAATTCCGGCATAAATCGTACCCGTAGTTTCGCGCATTAGACAGGCGACTACGCTGAGCGCAAAGACGTCCACTCCGACATTCCATTGTCCATGAAGAAATCCGAAGAGGATGGAAACGGTTAGAATAGAGGTGATAAGCGAATGATTTTTTCGAAGTTTGCCGTAGATTAGTCCGCGGTAGATGACCTCTTCAAGAATCGGGCCGGCTACTACTAGGGCGAGAGCCGCTAGAATTTTACCAGATGGTGAAATTAGGGTGGAATAAAGTAGGGGTTGAGTTTCGGTGAGATTAAACCATGAAAAAACCGAGAAAAGTGCGGTGAGAATGGCGGAAAAGGCGAGATAACCGAAGAGGCCGGCGAGTGCGAGCCCGATATCGGAGAAAGTGACTAAATTATTTAAGCCAAGCTCATTACGGGTGACGGGAGCCTTAAGGGGCTTTATGTGCTTAAAAGTGAAAAGGAGGAAAATAAAACTCAAAATATAGACTAGGCTTGAGAAAATGGTGGCGACGAGGGGAGTTTTTAGGGTCTCGGAGCCAAGAATGATTAGCATTGGCACGCCTACAATGAATTGTGCGGCATAAAAAGTAATAACGGCTAAAATCGGAAGATAAACGAGATCTGAACCGGATTTTAGTGATTTGACAATTTTACTTGAAAATGAAGGTTTTGATGTCATATTAATGGAAGATACGGATTAGGTCTAAAATCGTGACGAGAACAAACATAGCAAAGAGGAAGAGGAAGGTGGTGGCAATAATTTTCCCTTCTGCCTCGGTGGAAAGTTTTTTCTTGATTAACTTTGAAATAGTAATCATGGTCCAGCGGCCACCATCGAGGGCTGGAATTGGTAGAACGTTCATACAGGCGAGAGAGATGGAGATGATGGCGGTTAGAAAGAGTAGTTCGGTAAGGCCGGCGCTCACAAAGCTTGGGAAAATGACCCCGATAATGCCGACCGGACCAGAGACGGATTCGCCGGCCTTGGCGAGTTCTTGCTTGCCAGACTCTTTGGCTTCTTGATTGCCGGTGATTTGTTTGGCGACTCCAGAGAAGAGATTCTTCACCATATCATAAAGACCCCGGAAAGTTTCGCCAGTAATTTGGGCGGTAGTCCCTAGGCCGATGAGAGGAGCATCGATTACAGAATAACGGGCGAGAAATTGGCCATCCATGCGCATGGAAATGCCGAGAGCTGGCGAATTGTCACCTGAATTTAAGGTGACTTCGTGCTCGCTAGTGTCCTTGGTGGCTGGATTGAAGGTGCGATAAATGACAGTTTGTCCAAGATGGGATTTGTTAAAATCTTGAACATCAAGGGTAGAGGTTAGCACTTTCCAGTTATCTTCATTCTTGGCTTTGGCGTCATGAATGATGGTATTAGCCTTCAGAGTGCTGTGACTAGCTGGAGAGTCTTCGAGAATTTTATCAATATAGATTTTTGGCATAGTGAAATGCGCCTTTTCATTGATATTGAACTGGTTATTCATAAATTGTGGCATGCCGGTAACGGCAAGAATGGTAAAAATTAGGATGCCATAGAGCCAGTTCATGGTAACGCCGCCAAAAAGAATGGCGGTTTTTTGAAGATAATTCGTGGCGCCAAAAGTATGGGGCTTGGTTTCGGCGTCGGACTCCCCGTCCATGGTACAAGAGCCACCAAGTGGCAGGAGGTTGATACTGAAAATTAGATAATCTTGTTTGTAGAGTGGATCATTTTTATATTCGGTGCTTGGAATGAAAAACCAGACATATTTATCTTGTTTAATCTTGTCCTTCCCCATGGTGAGAAGTTTTTGGAGACGTTTTTGATTAACCTTGGCCTTAGATTCGGGTTTCAATTGATCATAAAATTTTTGAACTTCTTTAGCTGGTAGATGTAGCCAGGCAAGTTTGCGTGGCGGAAGACCGATGCCGAATTCGTTAACTTTGACACCAGATTTTTTTGCCATAATGAAGTGGCCAAATTCGTGAATGACGA
>ERZ773031.294-NODE-294-length-27464-cov-3.118720_pt1 | contig 27464 bp, 30 predicted proteins | sample MGYA00511666_ERZ773031 | MGnify/ENA primary metagenome ERZ773031 (study PRJEB29015, sample SAMEA2738135) | human oral metagenome | biome: human oral; feature: human-associated habitat; material: saliva | place: China | collected 2250 ...
TCAAGATTGGTTTCAATAGATATAATATACTCTTTAGGATTGAAGTTATTCAACCCCTTAGCCATTTCATCTTCTTTCGTGAAGATTGAAAAAAGATAATATCGAAGTTTGTGTTTCTTTGCGAAATAGAAAGGATTCTTATATTCGTGAAGGAACACTCGTAGCTGTGGTTTTGGACGATCAGAGCCAGTAATACTAATATTTGTGTAAGAGATTAGTATTACCTCGTCATTATCTATCTTGTATAGTTCGCTCAGATTTTTGTCAACATTGTCTTCATATTCTGAATAGTCAACTTTCTTCCAGCTAGGAAAATTACTGCTAATAAAATCCTTGATACGTGTTTTTGAATCAGCCATATTTATAATTCGTAATTTGTAATCAGTAAATGTATAGCTTCTGCTTGGAATCTATTTCTGATGTTTACAGAATAATTTTTATCGTATTCTGTTATAATGTGACCACCATACAGTTCTCTTGTTAGCGGAGTTGCACCGATAACCATAAGAGCCCTGCAACCTAAATTGAAATAGTCTTGTGCGAGTTGTCTATGGTTAGCTTCATTAAAGCCTTCTCGGTATTCTTCGTTTCCGTTTGTGTGTTTGATGGGTTCGACGGAGATGTTGTATTTGAATATGGGGAAGGATTTGGCGGATAAGTATTTGCGGGATACGTCTACTGGGGTGAATTTTGTGCGTGAGGGGTGGCTGACGGATGAGAAGCGTGGTGATTCTGCGTTTCGGTTTTTTGTGGCGGTTGAGGTGGATGGGCGGTTGGTGACGCATGCTGGGTTGAGTTATGGGGAGTGGGTGAATTTGGGTCGTCCTCAGAGTGCTCGTGAGGCGGCGTATGCGCTGAATGTGAAGTATTTGGGCACGTTGTATCAGGGTCAGTGTTTGCGGTTGGGTGATGGGGTGCGGTTTGATGCTGACCCGATTATGGGGCATTCGGTTGCTGAGGTGTATTCTTCGTGGGCGGCGGCGTCTGAGGCGTGTCCTTTTCCGCAGGTGCATGGTTCGTTGTCGATGAGGGATGCGGCGGCTTATGAGGCTATGAGCATGTTTTTGCATCCGATGTTTTATGAGGGTGGTGTGAGTCAGGAGCCGTGGGGGACTTTGACGAATATTCGAGGTTCGTTGTTTTTTGCGGTGGATGGGTTGAAGAAGACGCTTTTGCGGCGTGAGGATTATCAGCGTGGGTTTGGTTCGTATGTGCAGAAGGTACATAAGCGGCATGCTACGGGTGTGTATGCGCCGAATGTTCCGACGTTGGTGAGTGCTGATGGTTTGACGATTCTTTAGCGTGGGGTGGGGTGTGATATATTGGTTGGGCGAATAACTCGTGATGTTTGCCGACCGGCAGGCATCTAACCCGAGTTGTGCGTAGTTGTGTAAGTGGTTATTGGCAACTAAATTCGGGAGCCAGAACAGGTTCTTCCACTCTTTTGAGTGGGGTTTCTGTTCTGGCTCCCGTTCTTTGTGTGATGAGTTGGAGCCCTATCCGCGCCTTGGAGTTGAATGGGCAGAGGTTAAAGATTGAACATCTTGAGACGGCTATACGCTTTAGCGGCGGCGTTCTTGAGTCCAGCCACCTTTTTCTTACGCTGGATACTTGCGTGTAGCTTATCAAGTTCTGCAAGCGCGACGATTACCTCAGCGGAACGTTCTGCATACTCACCATCCATCTCGCCCGCAAATTCCGTGAGGCGCTTAGCGGCGGCTAGAGTGAACGTACTACTATCCTCTGACATAAGGTTAGCCGTCTGCTCTAGCTGAGGCTTGTTCATGTCCACGATTTGAATGAACTTATCAGAAGTCGGGTAGGGCTTTGACGTAACGCCTGCGGTAATCCCAACAGTTTCCAGGTCGTCGCCTACTTCTCGCAGGGTGCGCATTTCGTACATCTGCATGTCTCCTTCTTGGTTTCGGGGTGTCCCACCCTGAAAGTGGGTGGGGTGTTTATTTGAGGTTACTGATTGAACGTCTTGAACGCTTTCAGGCTGTTGTATGCTTTAGCGGCGGAGGATTTGAGGTCTTCCTCTTTCTCGCGCTGTTTATTTGCGTGCAGATTGTCAAGTTCTGCAAGCTTGTCGATTACGCCGATAGCGCGTTCTGCGTACTCCCCCCCCTCTCACCCGCAAAATATTCAAGGCGCTTAGCGAGCGCTAGGTTAAATGCGTGGTGGTCGTTAGACATAAGGTTAGCCGCCTGCTTCAGCTGGGGCTTGTCAATGTCCTCGATTTTGAGGAAATAGTCGCCGTGGAGTCTGTAGGGGATTTTTGTAATACCCGCTTTGATTCCAACAATTTTCAGGTAGCCGCCTAGCTTGTCCAGGATTTTCTCTACTTCTTCGATGTACATTTGTATGCCTCCTTTTTGGTTTCGAGATGCCCCCGCCATAAAGGTAGCGGGTTGCTTTAGGAGATACCCTAAAGCTTATGTAACTATAATAGCACACTCGCAACCCTTTATGTAAGTCAAAATCATATGAAATGGGGTACATAGGGATTGCGGACATATTTAGGGGTTCCCGTAAACTTCGGAGTGTTCAGGGAAACCGCTAATCCAACAAGTAGCGCATAGTTGATGAAACTCCTATAAAGGGTTGGTTATTTGTGTTTGGGTCCTGCGATGACTACGAAGTTCTGTGTGTAGCTCCATCTGTCGGTGGCGGCGTTGTAGGTTCCGTGGCAGGTTGCCATGAGGAGCTGGCGTTTGCCGGTTTTGTCTTCGAGGTTCCATCGGGAGGACAGTTCGGTTTGGGGGACGTCGGGGATGATTTGGGTTACTGTCCATTCGGTGAGTACTCCGTCGCGGTCGGTGGTGTACACGTCGTCTCCGAGTTTGCAGGCGGTGATTGCGCTCATGGGTGCGGCGGCGCCGTTGTCCCAGTTCACGTGTCCGACCATCACTGTGGTGCCTTTGTCGGAGGTTAGGGGTGCGGAGCCGTCGAATACGCCGATTCGGTAGGTTACGGGGATGACTAGTTCCCAGAATTTAGTTTGGGCGTTGTAGGTGATGCCGGTGAATTGTGTTCTGGCGTTGAACCATACTCTCGGGATACGCAGAGACATCGGGGGGATTTCCCTCCAGTTCAATGACTTCGGTTCTTCACCCAATCCGGGGGTGGTGTCGTCCGGCAGGTGCTCGATTCCGTCTACTTCGTTGCTCATCGCCGCGTCTGTCGGGACTGAACTGCTACCTACTGAGGGGTTGGTGGTGGGTGCCTCGGTTGCGATGTCGGCTGTCTTTTGTCGGAGCTCAGCTACTGAGCTTTCGGACGGGTTGTTGAACGCCTCGGCTTGAGATTTTGCCTTAGACTTACTCTGGTCGTCCAGGTACTGACCGATACCAGCACCGACTGCCGCACCCCCAGCCGCCAAAGCACCAACACCAGCAATAGAGACGGCATCACGTCGAGTAAACTTCTTGCTCATGGCGCACCTTTCAATAAATCAAAAATAGGAACTTTATATATAATTATTACACACCGCAACCAAAACCCAGCAGAAAGGTACCCAACATGGCACATGCTCCTGAAAACCCGAAGACTCTCTACGGTAAGCCTCTGCCCTATGGTGGACCGCAGTATGGGTACCCCCGCACCGCTGATGAAATCCTCACCGAGCTTACTAATGAAACCCCTATCGACTTCGGTACTGAACAGCTTGAGCAGGAAGCACAGGAGCTCGACTTCCATAACGTCCTCACTCTGACCAATGAACTGACAAACCTCGCGGTCAAATACGGTAAAGCCTCGGAAGAAAAAACCTGGGCAGAAGCTAAACTCGCCGCCGCTAAGAACTCCTACGAAGAAGGAAAAAACCGAGTCCTCGCCGAACAGTACAGAGCCCAATATCAAGCATCCGAGATGAACGGGCAACCTACTCGGCGAGCGCTGACTGAGAACGCACTCAAGACCCTGGTTGCTCTTAAATGTGAGCCCCTGCAAGCCCAAGTCTCTCAGGCACAGCACGCCTACAATGCGGCGAGTGGTAAGGTGAGTGAGCTCAGTACTCGTATCAGTATTTATAAGTCTCTTCTTACCGCAGAGCTTGCGATTCTTAAGACCACTGAAGGTATTTATGGTCAGGGTCGTGCCGCGATGAATGCGCATTACCGCGCTGGCAAGAAGAAGTAAGGAGCATTTCGCTCACTATGACTAATGCTCATCTTATGAATGCTCTCCGTGGGGAGCCTAATCAGCCTGTCACTCAGCGGGATAAATCTGCTCGTACAGCGACCGTTCGGTTAACTCCTTGGAGGACTATTCGGCGAGCTATGTTTGCGTTGGTGGGTGTGGGGGTTTTTGTGGGTGGTGGTTTTGCTCTTGCGGGTAACCCGACTCTGGTGGATAAGGCTCTTACTTCTGTGGGGGTTTCTACGGAGACCCAGTATAAAGTGGTGGGGGATTCGATGGAGCCTGCGTTGCGTGATGGGCAAGTTCTACGATTCCCTAAAGAGACGTCTCCTGTGTCGCAGGGTGAGATTGTTGTGGTGGACATGCCTTTGAGCTGGCAGTACTCAGGGGGGACTAGCGGTACCGTTGTGAAGAGAGTGGCGGCTACGGAGGGAGACTCGGTAAGCATCGTTGCAGGTGCACTGCACATCAATGGAGTGCAGAAAACAGGGGTAAATCCCAACTGCAAGACTTCTGCCGATTATTCGTACGTTCTTCAGCGTGGTGAAGTTTTTGTTATGGGTGATAATCAGGGGCATTCTTTTGATTCGCTTGCGATGCTTTGCTTTGCTGAGCACCCGGAGGCGAAGAATTTTACTGTCCCTATTTCGAACGTTAAAGCTCATTCTGCTAACCCGCTAGTGAAAGACCACGTTTAGGATGTCATTGCCTGATACGACTCTTATTGTTGAGCCGAATACTGCTTTTATGCATTATTTGGTTCAGGGCGTTACTGACCTGTACGATATTGACCCGATTTATGTGAAGGATGTTTCTGAGGCGGCGGCACGAAACCTGCTTCGGATTCCGAGGCTTCACATCCTGCATACGAAGACCAAGAAAGAGCTCACCCTCGCCTATGAGACGTTGAGTGACCTCACCGGCAAGGAAAACCTGTGGCTCAAGCTCATCATTACTACGGGTTTGCCGTCTAACCAAGTCAAGGCACTTGTCAAGAATTTCTCAGCTCTGGGTGTTGAGACCGTCACCCCTATGCCCTCAAAAAACCGTACGGTCAAAGAGCTGGAGAACGCTGGTCTACCCCGTGCCGCCGTCACTCTAGCGGCAGGTTATGCAGGTGACGAATTTGAACGCATCATCCCCCTGCTCCGTTACACTCGAACCCTCGACAAACGTGAGGTGCAGAGGCTTACTGTTGAAGACATTGCACCCTACCTCGCAGGAGAAGTGGGCAAGAAAGCTCCGTGGGGGATTCTCGACCACATCATCGACCAGGATTATCTCAACATTAACGACACTATCAGAAGAGCCACTGGCGGTGAGAGCTTTACCGTTAGCATCTTGAAGACAAAGATTGCTGAGCTCCGCAAAGTTGCCGCCCTGCAAGCCGCTGACCGGTGGATTACCTTAGATAAGGTGGCTCTAGCGGTCGGTGGCAACAAGTGGTCTGTGCGGAAAGCCTACCACCAGGCACGCACGGTCGGGCTGGGGAAGGCTCTCCTCATGGAAGAGACCTTAGCGGATTGGCTAAGCGACCCGTTCCGAGAACGGAGCAACGAATCGTTACTGCGCCTTTGTCTGAAACTTAGCGCTATGCAGTAATCACGCTATATTCTTTCCAGACCCCACCACTATTGAGGAGAGTTCATGGAAAGTGCTACTGCCACAAAAACCGACACTGAGGTTCGCCCCATCCTCGCCGATGCAGAGGAGATGGATTTCGTTGAAGCTATCGACCGCATCATGGACGATAAGTACCTCAGTTACGCGAATGCGGAGGAAGCGGCTGGTAGCACTGAAGGGACAAGTCAGTTTGAGGCGCTGGCTCGCATCTTGGTAGGGGAGAACATTTTCCTTGCAGGTGGACCAGGAACAGGTAAATCTGCGGTAGTCCATTTGGCGTGCCGCCTGCTGGAAGCACACCAAATCTCCTACGCAGTCTGTGCACCCACCGGTGCGGCGGCAAAAAATATCAATGGTGAGACCATCCATAAGGTATTCCGAATCGACTACCAGAAAAAGACAGACCGCAAGACTGGCAAACTCTCCTACAGGTTCAATAATAACCCTGAACTTCTCAACATTAAGACCCTCATCATTGACGAGGTCTCGATGGTCTATGGTCAGCTCTGGCAAGAGATGGAAGAACACCTCCGCAAGATTCGCAAGAACAACAAGCCGTGGGGTGGCGTGCAGATTATTGCCGTGGGCGACTTCAACCAGCTTCCCCCTGTCGCAGACCGAGAACTCAATGGGCAGGAACACCACGACAAATTCGCTTTCGATACCCCCGCCTGGGAGCAATCGAACTTCCACTACTGCTTCTTGACAAAATCACACCGAGCAACTGACCCGAAGCTCAGTCAGGTCATTCAGCATATGTCTCAGAACGCTCTCACCGAGGAAGATATGCGTCTGCTTCAATCACGCTCCATCAGTGTGGACGAGGCGAAGGAACGGGACAATGCAACCGAAGGTGAACCCACCATCCGCCTATACACCACCAACATGAACGTCGATGCACACAACGCCTCCTGCATCGCTGAACTTGAAGGCGAAGAAGTCATCTTTGAATCTGAAGCAGACCTGCTCGTGGACATTGAAGATTTGACCCCTGCACAGCGAAGCCAGTGGCGTGCAATGGAAAGACGTGCAACGTCCCCGGTGAAACTGAAGATTGGGGCTAAAGTTGTGGCAGACATGCCTACGCAAGGTTACCCTGTCGGTAGAGCCGGGTCTAAAGAGGGAGTCACCGTCCACCTTATGCGCAAGTCTGATTCTTCCAAGTACCTCGAATCTGAGAGAATCACGAACGGCTCTATGGGGTATGTGAAAGGGTATGCCGTACTTCAAACAAACGGTACATCCGGCACAAAAGCTACCATCTACACCAGCACTGAGAACATCCCTGGATATGCAGACGTCTTACCTGTCGTTGAGTTTGCTGAGGGAACCTTCATCATTCCGAATATTTCCCAGGAGCTTACCCGCCCGGTCAAGAACAAGGACGACGAGTACGTGGGCATGTGCTATGCACAATCCCAGGTCTTCCCGCTCAGAGCTGGCTATTCAATCACCGTACACAAATCTCAAGGGCAGACCTACGACGGTGCAGTCCTCGACCTCAGCAAGGCTTTTTCCACAGGCTTGGGGTATGTTGCACTTTCCCGTGTAAGGACTTTGGATACCGCCTACATTCTTGGGTCTAGCGACCGTTCGTGGCGAGTGGATGAGCGTTCTGTGGTGATTATGAACGCCATTAAGTTCTGGGCGCGGGAGGATACTCGTGCGTTTCGGGAGAACCTTGATGCGTACGATGGTGCGTATCGGCATTATCTGACTCGGGGCATTCGTAGTTTGAAGGAGCTTCCGGCTCCGGGTGTTCGTGTTGCTCCGGGTGATGTCCCTGTGGAGGGCGTACCCGATGTAGGTAATGTGGGGGATTCTGTGGCAGAGGTGGTCGAAGCTGTTGGTGGTGGGCGTGGGGTGGTTGGCGATGAGGTGTTCCGCCGGGCGGTTGGTGTGTGTGGGAGGTTGGCTCCGTTGGCTGTTGGTGGTGGGGTTGAGGGTCGAGTTGGGCGGGTGGTTCATGGGGGTAGCGTGGAAGACCTAGTAATTCTTATGGCTGAGTTGTTGGAGGCGACTGCTGATTTGGCTGACCTCTAGACAGAGTTGCATTACTAGTTTGTAGTGTGTTACGATTATTTTGTTGCAGGTTGGCTGTATCGCTCCTGCTGTTCATTCACGTAATACAACCTACAGAATAGGAAATTTAATGACTCCGTTGGCTAATGGTACTTACCAGAATATTGACGCTATGACTTCTAAGGACCCGGAACGCATTCTTGCGGCGGTGACTAATCTTGAAGACGACAATAAGAATTACGCCCGTAATACTTCTGTCGCTAACTTTGTGAAGTCTAGCGCTGTGTTTGTGGATAAGTACGAGGATATGGTTGGCTTGCTTTCTAGCGGTGAGCTTTCGGCTGAGCAGGCGGCTAAGGTTGCTGGTGCGATTAATGCTGTGAAGGCTCTGCTGGGTGAGTAGCTGGCATAATGGATAGGTGGGAATCGGGTTTTCCGATTCTCACCTATTTTTGTTTGTTTGGAAGGTTGGTTCAGTGATGGTCGAGGGTACTTTTACGGTGGCGCATTTGTCTGATGTGTGGCTGGGGTATAGAGATAAAGTGTCTTTGCGGAAGGTGGCTTCTGATTCTCTTGACGGGAGGGCAGTACCTGTTCGAGAGCTGGACGGGTATGTTGCGTGGGACTCGGCTATTTCTGGGGTGATTGCTGATGGTGCAGATGCTGTGGTTATTGCCGGTGATTTGTTCTATGAGTCTCATCCTACACACCGGGCGTTAGCTCACGCTTTGGGTGGGTTGAAGCGACTTTCTGACGCTGGTATCCCGGTTTACGTTATCGTGGGCAACCGGGACGCCGGGGGGACTTCCGATGATGCCCCCTATACGATGCTTCTTCACCAGCCTGATGCTGGGATTTATGTGCATTCCGAGCCGTATCAGACGTATCAGCTTCTGCAAGAGCCTAATATTGTTCTGCACATGGTCTCTCACCACATGCATGATGAGAGTACCGAGGTGATGAAGCAGGTGGTGCCGGTGGACGGTGCTATCAATATTTTCACGACTCACGGCACCGTCATAGACCCTGACCGTAAAGAGCGCATCAAGCTCCCTGACACTATCCGAGAAAAGGTCATCTCTGACATTTTCCTCAACGGGGGATGGGACGTCATGATGCTTGGGCACCTTAGCGAGCGCCAGTGGGTTGGTTCCCCGGAGGATAAGGTTTTCTATAATGGTTCTCTTATCCGTAGGGGGTTTGCTGACCCGGAGGGTGAGTTGGGTCGTGGGTACACTCTTTGGCGGTTTGACCTTGTGACGGGTGAGGTTGTTCAGGAGTTGCGTGCGGTTGCTCAGCGTCCTCAGTTTGATTTGGAGCTTATTTGTGCTGAGGGTATGGATTCGTCTGCTTTGACTGAGGCGATTCTTGATAATTTGGGTGGGGTTTCTGTGGAGGGTGGTGCTCCTATTGTTAGGCAGGTGGTTGTGGGTGTGGCTCCGAGTGTTTTGGCTGGTCGGGACCAGGTGGCTATTGATGGGGTGTGTGGTGGGTTGTTGTCGTATAGTTTGGTGCCGAGGGCTGTGGTTTCTGATGTGGTTGGTGGTGAGTCTGTTGGGGGTGTTGGGGTGGGTGTTTCTGGTGTTGGTGGGTTTGGGTCGGTGGTTGAGTGGTATGACCGGTGGGTGGGGTCTGGTGGGTGTGAGGCGCTTGAGCGGATTGGTGACCCTGTGTTGGTGGATGAGGTGAGGGTTGCGGCGGGGGAGTATATTCGTCGGGGTGAGGAGGTTGTTTTGGGGCGGGGTTTGGGTTCTTAGTTTTGGTGGGGTTCTGGTAGTGTGGGTGGTGCTATTTGTTTGTTTTTCTAGTGGTTAGTTAGGTGCTGGTTTTTGTGGTTGTTCTTCGGGAGTTTTGTTCTGTGGCTACGCGGGTTGCTGTTGCGGGTGATTGGCATGGGGATATTGTTCCTGTGCGTAGGATTTTGTCGAAGGTGGCTCGGCAGGGCGCGCAGGTTGTTTTGCATGTGGGTGATTTTGGGTATTTTCCGGGTCGGGCTGAGTATTGGGCGTTTATTGCTGAGGTGAATGCTCGGGCTGAGTTGCATAATTATGTGGTGGTGTTTGTGGAGGGTAATCATGAGCAGTTTAATCGGGCAGTGGGTGCCGGTGTAGGTGAGGGTGTGGGTGCGGTGTTTGCTCGTGAGGGTTTGAATGATTTGCGTGCCTGTGCTGATGGGGATGGTTTTGTGCGTGTTGCTCCTCGTGTTTTTTGGGCTACTCGTGGCGCTTCGTTGCGGATTGGTGATGCGGGTGGTCGGCGTGGGTTGAGTTTCTTGGGGTTGGGTGGTGCTGGGAGTATTAATCGGGAGCATATGCGGTTCCGTGGGGAGTGGTCGAAGTCTGAGCTGGTGACCGTCGAGGACGTTGAGGCTGTTAAAGCTGGCGTGGAACGTATCGGTGGTGTGGTGGATGTGATGGTCACGCATGACGCTCCGGCGGGTGCCTATATGCCTCGGAAGCACTCGGGTGCCCCTACTCTCGGCGGGCGGGGAATCCCTATCCCTGCTGAGGTGTGGAGGGACGCCCGGCAGACCCGTGAGCATATCGCCGAAGCTGTAGCGGCGGCTAAACCCATGTGTCTCTTCCACGGACACTGGCACTCCTGGAACCAAGAAATGCAAGTACCTATCCGAGACATCACCATCCCTATGGTCACCTCACTCGCCGAAGAACACGGAACCAATAACCTGCTCTTCACCGACACAACCCTCTGGGACACCACCGACACGGAACTCAAGAAGCGCTTGTACAGTAACCGCCTCTGGTTCTACTAAAATAAAAGAGTACCAACGAAAGGAAAACCCAATGACCAACACTGAACGACGCGAACGCAACGCACGCGTAGGCGCACTGCTGTGCAAACTCGGACTCCACGCCTGGGAATCCTCAGTCTTCGCCTACGCCGCCACCTGCCAACGATGCTTCAAACTCCGCCCCGGAGACGACAAGCACTTCCGCCCCTAACCCCCCCCGACACTCAAGGAGAAACACCATGACCGAAACCCCCAAACCCCCCGCACTACCGGAACCCCTACACCCCGGCGAAAGCCACCTCACCCGAGCACTCCGCCAATTCCACGAAACCTACGGACACCCCACACCCACCGAACCCATCGACGTCACCACCACCGAAGCCAAAAAATTCCTCCGCTTCCGACACAGCCTCTCCGCAGAAGAATTCGCCGAATTCACCCGCTCCCTCTTCGGCAAAAAAGGCGAAGAAATCCTCACCAAAGCAATCCAAGAAATCTACAACCTCATCCCCACCGAAAAAATGGTCATCGACAAAGTCGAACTCCTCGACAGCCTCGCAGACCAAACCGTCATCAACGCAGGAACAGCCGTAGGAGCAGGCGTCTCCCTCGACAAAGCACTCATGGAAGTACACGCCTCCAACATGTCCAAACTCGGCACCGACGGCAAACCCATCCTCCGCGAAGACGGCAAAATCCTCAAAGGCGAAAACTACTTCCCCCCTAACCTGGAACCCCTCTGGGAAGGCAAAGAAACCCCCCACATGGAAGGCTGGGTAGAAACCAACAATGAAGAATAACCCCAACGCCGTCAAAACCCCACCCACCGAACGCCTCAAAAAATGGGCAACCACCACCACCCAAACCATCAGCGGCTCCCTCGGCAAACTCACCCTACCCGCAGTCTGCTTCACCATCTTCCTCTCCTTCGCCGCAGAAACCACCATCGGAATCCGATGGTGGATACCCTGGCTCTGGCTCACCATCGGCATCACCCTCGCCATAACCATGTCCCGAGCCGCCGTCCTCATCAAAATCCTCACATCCCTACTCATCACCGCGTTCATGGTCGTAGGAATGGCAAACATCGGGGCGCTCGCGTCTCCGTTCACGGATGGGTACATTACTGCCGGTCTTAGTCCTCTTGTGGCGCTTCTCGTTTATTGGGTGCTTTCCCAGTTTGGTACGTGGGGTGTTTCTCGGTGGACGCCTGTGCCTGTGTTGATGGGTCTTGCAGGTGTTACCGGTCAGATTGTTACCGCCTACATGTTGAACCCGATTCTAGGGTCTGTGACGGTCATCGTTGGTTTCGTAGGTGTTGCTTTCTTCTGGTATCGGTTCGGGGTACGGTTCTTCTACACGCCCAGCAATATGCCTGAGCTTCTGTCTTTTGGTGCGTTGGGGGAGCTGATTCCGAATTCTTCTGAGACGAGTGAGAAGACCTTCGCTGACCTCGGTGTGGAACGTTGGGCTGAGGTGGTAGACCGTGAAGCTGAGTCCCATGACGATGACTGGAAATTCATTCGGTATGCTAATTCGTCTAAGGGGAAGAAGAGCCCTTCGGGTCGCTGGTTCTCACGGAATAAGAACCAGTGGAAAAACCCTCCGCTGATGGTGGTGGGGGAAAGAGCATACATGTTCTTCCCTGTACGTCTGACTTCGGAGTTCACGCCGGAGCGTTCTGGGTGGTTGTGGGAGAAAGGGCTTGCCCGCCGCCCTCGGTCTGTGAACCTTATGTATCGTGGGAAGAAGCTTGAGCCTTGGCTGTTCGATAGGGTGATTTCGAGAACGCCGAATGGTGTTATCCCCATTCTGGTAGACGTGAACAACGCATGTTTCGGCGGGGAGAAGGCAGAGGCTAAGCGTATCGAAGTGGCGACCCCCGATTCGATGGTTCGTGAAGACGGGTCTCCTACTTCCTACCTGCATGTCGGTGTTATCGCCGGTAACGAACTGAAGTTCCCCGGCAAGCGGTTTCCCTTGGCGGCTAGGGCTGAGTCGATGTACAGCAAAGTACCGCCGCTGAATCGCCGCCGACAGCAGAAACTTCTCCCCGAGAGCCTTCGCACGAAGAAGCCCAAGAGGAGCAAGTAACCCACTCACATGTGCTATGATTCCCGCGTAGGATTGAAGCCCCAAATGGTGTGCATCTCTTCTATAGTGTGTTGAAAGTGAATTTGAATTGAGAGGGGGCACTCCAAGTCCAGGAGTGCCCCCTCTTTTCGTATCTACCCCTGGAGCCCACCTCATGTCTGAACCGCAGTTCGTAAACCTGCACACCCACAGCACTTACTCGACCCTTTTTTCGCATACCAACCCCTGTGTCATTTCGGCGACCGGCATGGGGTGAGTGCTATGATGGGGATATGCTCGCCTCCGGCTGGGGGAGAGCCTTATAAACGGATGTCCCACCCTTAGCGGTGGTCATCAAGACCAGACGTTCCACAGCGGGCGCCGGGTCACCGTAGGCGGGCACCGCCTACCCACCCTACAGGGGAAAGCGAATGATTTTCAGGCACCTTGCAGGCGTAAAGCCCTGCCAGGAAGTGTTTTCCCCATGCATGTGGGGTTGAGCCCACAAAAATACGTCCACCAAATCCAACCCGGCGACTGGGTACTCACAGACCACAACACCCAACTCCTCACCAACCCCAACTAACCAGCAAGGAAACACCCAATGACCGAAACCAAAAACACCCCCTACATCGAATACCACCGCAAATACCAACCCGAAACCTGGGACGACTTCATCGGACAAGACAAAATCATCAACCAACTCAAAATCGACGTAATCGAAAACCGACACGTCCAAGGACGCATGTTCGAAGGCACCGCAGGAACCGGCAAAACCAGCATCGCACTCGTCCTCGCCAAAGCCCTCAACTGCACCGGACGCCCCAAAAACTCAGCAGACCCCTGCCAAAAATGCGACTGGTGCAAAACCGTCCAAAACGCAAAACTCGGAGCAATCCACTACTTCAACGCATCCAAAGCAGGCGGAATCGAAATCGCACGAGAAATCGTCACCCTCGGCACCGTCAAACAAGCACTCGGCGCACCCTTCATCATCGTCGATGAATGTCACGGACTTACCAGCGCCGCATGGGGAGTATTCTACGACTACCTAGAAAACAAAGAAAACACTCCCAAAGCACCCATCATCTTCTGCACCAACCACAACCCCCGAATCGACGACGCAATCAGAAGCCGCCTCCAATGGTACAAATTCAACAACATCCGCCAACACACCCTCGAAGACTGGCTCCAAGACATCGCAGACAAAGAGGGAATCACCATCACCACAAACGGCATCCGCTGGTGCGCACAGAACGCAGGCGGCTCCGCACGTATGGCACTCGCACGCCTAGAAGAATACCTCCGCAACCCCGACCACTACGACGCAGATGAATCCACCACCACAGCACTCATGCGATACATGGTCTGGGGTAAGCTAAACCGTATCGGTGAAGCAATCGACAAAGCCGCAGAGACCCCCGGAGCACTACGAGCCGCAACCGAAGAAGCAATCAGCCAGCTAACCAACTACGTCCTCAAAAAAGGACACGGCAACGTCGAATCAGGAAAACTCCCTTTCCACGACCTCGCAACCCAAGACGCGGCGCTCGCAGATATGGGTAGAGTGTTCAACCCGCAGGTCACCTTTACAATCCAAGAAATCTTTGAGAACCGACTCAAGGGCATCTGGAACGTGAGTGACGAGGTCACCCTTTATGCGTCTGCTTGGACGCGCGCAACATGGTACGCCTCCCATTATTGGAAAGAACTCAAAGAGCAAGAAGGGCGTTAGCCTATTCTTTCCACGTGAACTACACCCCGGAACGTAAAATCACCAATGACGATGGGGAAACCACATACCGTCCGCCCTACCTCAGCATTCTTCATGCCCGAGAGGTTCCGCTATCTCAGGATGGGCGCATGTGTGCACGTCTACGTCTTGATAGAAGCAATCCCAATCACCCGCAGAGTATCGAGGAAGCAGAACAGACCATCCAGCAGGCTCTCGAAGGAATCAGCTCAGCTACCACGACTCAGTTTGTCCCTGTCAAGATTGGCTTCTATGACAGCAGTAAAGTCTGTGGTGGTGTGGACACTGCAAGTAGGTTCATCATCGCAGGGCAGAGCATCCTCATGAACAACCTGAGCACGCCGTGGGACGATATACCTGCCGAGACAACCGATACTCTGCCTCCTTCAGTCATGAGCGACCGCATCGAATACGCTGAATCGCAGATACAGGTACCTTTCGTCCGAGGCGTCGGGGCGGCTCTAAACAAGACGTTTGGAGTCGGGGCATTCGACTGGGGACACTACACGCTGACATAAAGTAAAACAGCTATACACTTTGTGAGCCTTGCACTACCTATCTGCCCTACCGTCAGCTACGCCTCTAAAGGAGGAATCCCAATGGCTATCAACTTGTCAAAGTCCCCTGCATCCCAGAACGCACCGATTCCTCCTCTGGTGCCCAAAATCGAAGAGCCCACCGAGAACGACAACGTTGTAGATGTTGATTCTTTCCCCACACTAGGGGAAGAGCCTGCCGCACCCCAAGAGTCTGAAACAGAGACCAACGACAGCCTCGAAGAGGACGAATCAGACTTCGGCGACGACCTTCTCAACCGCATCCAAAAGCTCTCCGACGACGAAGACGAAGAAGAAGCCACCCCCGAACCCGAAAACACCAACGCAGACTTCGGTGACGACGAAGAAAACGTCAGCTTCACCACCGACGACGACGAAACCGACGATGGATACTGGGACTACTACCTCAGTGATGATGACCTGCTCTACGGCTCCGGTACCGAAGATGAACCCCAATCCGCTCTCGACCGAGCCACCGCAGATGTAGAAGAACCCTTCCACACAGAAGACGAAGAAGCCGTCGTCGAAACTGATATAGACGCCCGCCCTGCCGCCCTCACCATCGACGACTTGCCCCGCGACGCAGACGGCGCCGCACTGCTTACCGACCCCACAACCGGCGAATACATCCCCGAAGCCGAACAAATCCTGCTCGCCCTCACCGAAGCCGAAGCAGACAACAACCTCAACTACAACGACTACCAATACTGGGAAAAACTCAACGCCCAACACAACGACAACGATGACGAAGACGAGTACACCTACGAATACGAAGAAGAAGACTATGAAGACGAGGATGACGACGAAGACACCCTAGACGACGAAACAGACGAAGATAACAACGCCCCTCAACAAATCAGCGCGCCCGAAAACCCCCAAACCGCACCCAACACCAACAAAAAAACACTCAAAGACCACACCAACACCCTCCTCGACAACACCGCAAAAATCCTCAACAAAGGACAAAAACTACCCCTCATCGGCAAACCCCTCACCAAAGTAATCCCCGGAACCACCACCGGCAGAGGCACAGCCACCATCGCACTACTCCTCCTACTGCTCCTCATCTTCCACCTCGCCAACACCCAAATCACCGGCAACAAAACCTACACCCCCACCGGAACCACCACCATCAACCTCCCCGACAACGGCAAAGCCACCCTCACCGGCATCACCCGCACCAACGGCACCTACACAGCCACCATCACCAACCAAGGCGCCACCAACGCCTACAACATCCACGGAACCGTAGACGCAACCGCCGCAACCAACATCACCCAATGGTTCACCCCCACCAACCTCGGCACCTGCACCTACAACATCAAGCACATCCAGCCCGGACAAACTGCCCAAGCCTCCCTCGCTTGCACCAACGACCTCACTGGAACCATCAACCCCAGCTTCACCAACGCAACCATCACCACGGACGAGGCATAACATGACCCACAAACCCATTACCTTCGCAGAAGCCTACAAGAACCACCTCAAAAAAACCCAGCAACAAAACACCAAAGACCTCACCCCTTCCAAAAACCCCGACCTCTATGCGCCCCTCCTTATGCCGCCCGAAGGCTACTTCGACCACATCGGTGCCAAACGAGCCAAACGCGCACAAGAACGCATCCCCCTCATTATCGAACACCTGACCAAAGAACCCGCCCCCGACACTGACACCAGTAAACCCGGAGCGCGCTCCGCAAACCGCACATTCGGCACCCCCGCCGCCAGCCTCCACAACGCACTCGAATTCCCCCCACCCCGCTGGGACAAACAGAAAAAACTCGGCAAGGTCAAAGCAGGAATCAAAGGCGAAGAACTCACCGCTCAAGCGCTCGCAAAGTGGGCAGATGATAAGCCCGATGTCGTTATCTGCCACTCGGTATCAATTCCTCGCAAGGAGGGTGACGATGTTGAGACTGAGATGGAAGTTGTTGCTCTGGACGGCGAGGATGACGACGATTTGAATGAAGAGCGTGAGAGCCTGACCTCGGAGGATAAAGAGCTTGGTCTCGTGGATTCACCTGATACCGACCATGTCCTTGTGATTGGGTCGAATGTCTGGATTATTGATTCGAAGATGTGGTCCGCAGGGGTTGATTTGAATGACCCCAAGGCGACCTACCAGTTCCGGTACCCTCCGAAGGGTAAGAAGCCGAACTATGCTGTCGTGGCTGGTGGCGGTTACCCTCGGTACCTGCGGATGAAGCAAGCTATCCATCTCTGGAAGAAATACCTCGGTGGAGAAAAGCGAGCCCATGTGGAAGGCATTGTGAATATTCACGCTAAAGAGGTTAAGAATCCTGAGCGGGAGAAGAACCCTGATGCTCCTGAGATGATTCCTGGGACACTGACTTTTTTGCGTTTGAAGCAGTGGTGGACTGCGCCGTTTAAACCTACTGATAACGACCGGTTTATTGAACTGCTTGATAAATGGTACAAAGCCATTCGTGACGACCAGAAGGGTTACATCGACGTGGGTTTGGTGACGTTGGTTGCGCGCACTCCGGTGAAGAGGGTTACTCGTGCTGAGAAGTTCTTTGGGGATAATCTGCAAGGCTTTATGTAGCGGGTCTAAATCTGCTATGGAAATTGTGTAATACCAATCAGTAACTACCTGGTTCTTGAAAGGAGCCACCGCTATGGCTTTTGAGCTTATTCGTAATGAGGAGACCTACCCGGCAACCCAGAAGTGGTTTTCGGAGAACATGCGCATGTTGGGTAATGGTACTCCCGAAGGTTTTATTGAGATTTCTGACCTGCTTCAGCTTCGCGGGAACAAGAAGGTGCAGGACGAGAACGATAACTTGGGCAAGGCAGTGCAGAAGGTCGTTGCCGCTTACAAGAACGTCGAGTTTAACTCTAAGTCTGGTCGGTTCGTGGTGAAGTCTGCGGACATGCTTCATGCTGAAGCGCTCCAGGAGCTGTCGAAGGCTTTGGTGAAGCAGGCTGATGATATTGCGATTGTTTTGGAGTTCCAGAATTTTGTGCGTGAGTCTGTGGTGAAGAGCTTGGGTACGGGGTGGCTGATTACTGAGGTGGACGAGAAGAAGGCAAAGAGTTTCGGGTCTGCTTCTAAGGCGAAGCATCAGTTCTATGTTTCGGGTGTGACGGGTGAGGGTCAGAGCCCTTATGAGGTGGCTCCGGTTTCTTTGGATAGGGGCTTGAGCCGTCCGGTGAACATCTACATTGAGGCTTTGGATGCTGTGGCTCCGGGTCTGCTGGTGCCGGGTGTCGATTCGGGCTTTGCTGATAAGGGTATCGCGGTGAAGGGTCGCCGTGTCGATATTGGCAAGGTTCGTGCTTTCAAGTTCCAGAATCTTGAGGCGAAGGTGACTGTCGCTAAGGAATTGCTGAAGACCAAGTAAATATAGTCTCCCCTTTTTCCGATATGTGGGGTGAGTAGCTGGTGGGTTTCCTGCTGGTTGCTCACCCCACATTTTTACGCCATAAAGCACCGTCGGTGCGTATCTGAAATTTGAAAGATTTTCTGCATGAGAATTTCTAAAATTAAACGAATCAAGCCGGTTCCTTCACGGTGTTTTGTGGTGGGTTCACCCAAGAACTTGTACCGCTCGGGTGGCAAGGACGGTAAATCTATCGTCACCCACAATAGTGTGCTCCAGAGAAACTTCGTGTTCCAGTGCATCATGCGTCCGCAACACTGGCGGTTCTTGGGTGTGGACTTGAAGAAGGTGGAGCTTTCGGTCTACCGTCCGTATGCTCCAGTGGTGTTGGGTATTGCAACAACCCTTGAAGATGCATTGACGGTGCTGAGGTTCGCTCAGCAGACCATGATGCAACGCTATGCGGAGATGGAGAAGCATGGCGTCAATGACTTCATGGACCTGCCTTCTGAAGAGGGTGACGGACCCAGACAACGTCTCATGGTCATGGTGGATGAGGCGGCGGAGCTTCTGTCCCCAACAGGTGCGAAGACCGATGAGGGTAAGGCTGATGACCAGCTCAAGGGTGAAGCTCTCGTCATTATTGGCTCTATCGCCCGTCTTGGTCGTGCATCCGGTGTGCACCTGGTATTGGCAATGCAGAGACCTGACGCGAAGATTATCTCGGGTGAGATTCGCTCCAACTTTATGTGCCGTATTGCCGCTGGTACTCTCACCTCTGCGGCAAGTGTCATGACGTTGGAGTCTGGTGCAGGAACCACCATCCGACCGGACATCAAGGGTCGAGGGATGATGTATTTGAACGGTAAATTGTATGACTTCCAAGGGTTCTTCGCCGCCCCAGACTTCATTGACAAATGGCTACAGGAGAACCAGCAGGACGCTTCTAGCCATAATGTGAGGCAGGAGCAGGTGGACGGGCAAACTGTCGTCCATACGGGGGAGAAGGACGCTGACGGGAACCAGCGTAGCTTCACGCTCGGAAAGAAGATTGACTCCGATGAAGCGTACATCCCTGACTGGGGTGAGGACATGGACGTCATCAGTGAGCACGGTACCCGAGGCATGGAAGAACTCTAACCAGCGAGCGCGTCACAGAAGAACACCGGCACCTCTACCTTAGATTCTAGGGTGGGGGTGCCGGTGGTTTTGTGTGTTGGTGTGGCTGTCAGTGGATGCCGGTGAGTAGGTTGGTGCATGCTTGGTAGATTGCTGTTTGGATGGTGTCTTCGTCGTATCCGCGTGCGGCGAGTTGTCTGCTGATGCGGATGGTGAGTTTTTGGGTGTTGAGGGTTTCGATGTTGTCGGGTTTGATTGCTTTGCTGATGATTTTTTCGGCGTGTTTGATTGCTTGGGTGAGGTTTTCGTCGTAGGCGCCCATTTCGGCGAGTACGTCTTCGACGGTGGTGGGGTCGATGCCGTGTTGGTGGGTGAGGGTGTGTTTTATTTTTTCGGCTGAGGTGTGTTTGTTTTTTGCGCGGTCGGTGCGTATGTATTCGGCGACGTATTCTGCGTCGTTGAGGTATTTTTCTTGGGTGAGGGTGGTGATGATTTGGGTGAGTTCGGGTTCGGTGAGTCCGGCGTTGTGGAGGATGGTGGTGACTTGGTGTGTGGTTTTCATGTGGTGGGCGAGGTGTTTGCGGAGTTTTTGGAGGTCGATTTTTGTGGTGGTCATGGGGTGGTTGTTTTCCTTGGGTGGGTGTGGTTGAAGGTGGGGCTTGGAGGTGCTGTGCCTTCTTTGCCCCACCTTCTTGTTCTATTTAGAGTGTGGTGGTGTTTGGGTTAGAATTCTTCGTCAAGGGCTGACGGTGCTTTCCCGGTGTTGGTGGTGGGTTCTTCTTGTTTGGGGTTGTCTTCGGGTTTGTAGTTGATGATGGGTTCGGTGTGTTTGTTTCCGTAGGCGGTGTAGGGTACTTCGGGGAGGATTTTGGCGGCGATTTTGTTGCCGATTTCCTGCAAGATGGTGACGTCGGTTTGTGCGAGGGTGTCGATGAAGTTGCCGCGTCCTTGGGCTTTGACGGGTTCGTCGCCGTTGTCGGGCTGGTAGCTGTAGTAGGCACCGCTCTTTTTGATGACGTCTGTTTCTACGCCAAGGTCTGCGATTTCGCCGTAGGTGTTGATGCCGACGTTGTAGAGGATGTCGAATTCTGCCTGTTTGAACGGGGGAGCCATTTTGTTCTTCACAATCTTGGCTTTAGTTCGGTTGCCGATAGTCTCACCGGCAGTGTTCTTGATGGGACCGGTACGGCGGATGTCCACTCGAACTGAAGCGTAGAACTTCAACGCCTTACCGCCGGTAGTGGGTTCAGGGCTACCGAAGAACACACCAATCTTCTCACGAAGCTGATTGATGAAAATCGCAGTCGTACCAGTAGACGCAAGACGACCAGTAATCTTACGCAAAGCCTGACTCATCAGGCGAGCCTGCAAACCAACATGCGAATCACCCATGTCACCCTCAATCTCAGCACGCGGAACAAGAGCCGCCACCGAATCCACCACAATAATATCCACCGCACCCGACCCAACAAGCATGTCCATAATATCCAACGCCTGCTCACCAGTATCCGGCTGAGAAACCAACAACTCATCCAAATCCACACCAATACGAGCCGCATACAAAGGGTCAAGAGCATGCTCAGCATCAATAAACGCCGCCACACCACCAGCCTTCTGCACATTAGCCACCGCATGCAAAGCCAAAGTCGTCTTACCCGAAGACTCAGGACCATACACCTCAATCACACGACCCTTCGGCACACCACCAATACCCAAAGCCGCATCCAAAGCAATAGAACTCGTCGAGACAGCCTCCGCAACACGACGCTTACTATCACCCATACGCATCACCGCACCAGCACCATAACTCTTATCAATCTGAGCCATAACAGCCTCAAGCGCACGCGCACGACCCTCACCAGGAACCTCAGAAACAGCCACAGACTTCTTCACACGACCCATAAAAACAACCTCCACAAAACAGGAACAAAAACTTACCCCACCATCATACCCTGAAACCAGGGCAAACACCGGGGCACACAAAACATAGCAAACCACGATATGATAAACAATCATGAACAACACCCAACCCGACAACCAGAAACCCACCCTCCAACAAATACTCTTCCCCTGGATGCACCAACAATACTGGGGCAACACCTGGAGCCTCCTACCCCTCACCTGGGTCGGCACCACCTGGCTCATCCTCAGCACCCTCCTCACCACCACCGGCACCCCCACCGCAACAACCCTCATCCCCCTCGCCGCAACCATCATCGGCACCGGACTCATCCCCCTCGCCCTACGACTACTCGACTACGACAAATGGTTCATGCCAACCTTCAACTGGTTCGCAGTAACCTCGCAGGACGTGACGAAGGCGCTCACTACTGGTGTTGGTTTGGGGGTGTTCGCTCAGGCTGTTTCGTTCGTGGCAACGAATGTGGCGCATCTGGACACGAGTAGCAATACGAACAATTCGTTGAGCGGTCTTGAAATCCCTGTCCTATTCATTGCCACCGTCTTCTTGGTACCTCTGATTGAAGAGGTCATCTACCGTGGCATCGTCATGGACACCTTGCAACGGTTCGGTGCCACAGCTCTAGTGAGTATTCTGATTCAGGGAGCGGTCTTTGCGGCAGGGCATTTCGTTGAAACCCCTATGACAATGTTTGCAGGCGTTCAGTTCTTCATCCTGCTCGTTATCGGTCTGGCTCTCGGTTGGTTGAGAACTAAGACGAACAGTATTGGCTCCACCTACATCGCTCACGCGGTCTACAACATCATCACCCTAGTGTTCCTCCTCGGATTCATCCGCTTCTAACTGCTAGAATAGATGCACCCACACCACAGCAACAGACGCTGAACGTCGTGGGTGCATCATTATTTTGCCCAGGTCAAGGAAAAATACCCCATGCTCAATCAGCAACAGGCAAACATCCTCAAATACATTGCCAACAAGCCCCCTATCGCCGACCAGCTACCTCCCAGCCTTAACCCTGCTACCGGGTACCCGCTCACCCCGGAACAGCTCAATGCACCTCACCCCACTAGCACTACGGTGGGCAACCGGCACCAGAGTCTACTCCAACAAAGGCTCCACAATACACTCATGGCGGTTGCCACCGAAGCTAAAGATTACAAGGGCTACATCACCGCCGAAGCACTCATCATTGAAGACCCCGAAATTCTCAGCAAGCTCGACAGCTCAAAGCTCTCCCCATCGCTGGTCATGAACCTCTACGGTTGCCACGCCAACATGGTAGCCCAGCGGTACTCTAAAATCCTTGGAATCCAGACCGACACCGTTGAAATGGTACGCGGCACAGCCTTCCACGAAATCTACGAGAACCTGCTCAAGTTCCCCCCTGAAGAGCGAACCATCGACAACGCACAGAACCTCATCAAGAGCACCCTCCTCACCGGAAAATACCCTCAAATCAACCAAGACGAAGAGCAAATCCGCTGGCTCGTAAACACTGTGCGCAACGGATTCAGCTTCCGCCGCCCTGGACAGCCGCCGGAGACACCCCAAAACACCCAGCTTCACCAGCTCCCGAACGGCAAAGCACCCCTTGAAGTGCCCCTCGGAGGGAAAATCGGTGGGGCAAAACGTAGAACCTTCGGCATCATCGACCGCATCACCAACCACAATGGTGAAGGCACCATCCAAGACTACAAGACTGCATCCAAGCTCAAACAGTATTACCTCACCTACACCAAAAGAACTGGACCCAACGCAGGCACAACCATCCCCAGACTTCCCGAACGCATCACAAGCCGTGAAGGGCTGACCAGTTGGCAACTGCCTGACGGGTTCAGAGAAGCATTCCAACAGTACAGCTACCTTTTGCTCGCCGAGCAAAACGGCTGGAACGTACCCCGCGCCGAACTTCTCTTCCCCGCAGTGAACGAACCCGTGAACGTCGTCTCCGTACCCTCCCTGCTCAGCGCCACCGACAACCCCACCGAGGCACACAAAGCGTTCGACGGCTGGGTCAAAGATGCATACCCCCAAGCAGACCAAATGATTGACACCCTCACCAGCACCGGAACGTTCCACTACAGCCCCTCATTCCTCTGCTCCTGGTGCCCGCTCGCCAAAATATGCCCCCAATTCAAACCCCTCTCCGGTAAAGGTGAAATCGCATACCAGAAACAGCCTGACACCATCCCCACCATCCACACCACCAAATAACCGATATACCCATCATGAAAACCCACCAACTTCGGAGGAAACACCATGACTAAGACTAAGAAGAACATCAGTACCCGCCGCAAGGTTGCCGCCGCAATCGCCGCAACCACCATCGCAACCGGCACCTTTGCACCCCTCATCGCAGAAGAGCTCGACCCCACCCCCGCCGCAACCGCAACCACCGAAGCAGGCGACACCGCAACCACCAGCGACACACCCGCCGTCACCGGCGGAGCACTCGCACCCCACCTCACCAGCGGCGGACTCATCTACTCCAGCGAAATCGACGCACACTTCCGAGTAGACAACACCCAAGCAGGAAACGACTCCACCTACACCGACCTGACCGTCACCAACGACTCCAGCGTCGCAAGCAACCTCACCTGGGCATCCCTCGACACCCTCCGCACCTTCCTCCCCGAAGGCGCAACCTTCGGAAGCCCCGCAGGTAAAAGCGGCGAAATCGTCAAAGGCTCAGACCTCATCGCCAACAACATCGCAGAAGCAACCCAAGTAGACCCCGAGAAGGACTACTGGTTCATGGGCAAAATCCCCGCATCCGGCGAAGTACGAATCAGCGTTGTGAAGAAGGAAGAACCCAAGGAAGAGCCCACCCCGGCACCCGAGACTCCCGCACCCAGCACCGACCCCACACCCGCACCGGACAACACGGGTGAACCTACCCCCGCACCTGAAACCCCGGCACCCGACAACACAGGCGCCACCACCCCGGCACCCGAAAAACCCAACACTGACGCTCCGGTCGTAGAAAACACAGCAGAAACCATCGACAAAAACTACAAAGCACCCACCGAAACCGAAATCCCCAAAGACAACGCCACCCGACACGACAGCGCCGGACGAGTAGTCTCCACCGCACCCGTCACCACCATCAACACCGACGCACAAGCAGGAACCACCACCACCCGCTTCGAAGACGGCGGCGAAGTCACCACCAACACCACCACCGGCGAAGTCCTCGAAAGCACCCTCGGCACCACCGTAACCACCACCGGCACCACCATCAACAGCACCCCCACCAAAAAAACAACCCCCACCGCCAAAACCACCAACACAACAAACACCGTCAAAGGACAAACCCTCCGCACCGGCGACGCAGGCGTAGCAACCATCACCACAGCCCCCGCCGCCGCAATGCCCCTCATCGCAACCGGACTCTCCCTCGCCCTCGCAGGAACACTCGTCGCCACCAACGCACGCACCAACCGACGTAAAAAAGAAAACTAACCAACACCACCCCCAAAGCACCCGCCCACCAAAACGGTCACCCAAACCCCTGTAAAATAAACACAACACAGGAAACGACCAAGGTGGGCGGGTGTACCGCACCCCACCCACCCCCAGCAACCAAGAGACAAACGTGATGGACCTCCAAACACTAAAACAAAAACTCACCAAACAACCCAAAGAAAACACACCCATCACCGACCCCACCACCACAGAAGAAGAAGCACAGCCCTGGTGGAAGAAAAAACCCCTCATCACCACCGCCGTCGCAGGATGCCTCACATCAGCACTCTTCTTCACCGGCTGGACAACCCACCTCAACGACTCCACCTACCTCACCCGCACCTACGGCACACCCGGCGCGCTCGCTGACGGCATGTACTCGGGGTTGGATGATTTTTTCGGGTTGAAAGCGCAAATCATTGGGGATGATGGGCACGGGGGTAAGGTCACCTACAACGGTCGGGATACTGTTGGGGTGACTGAGAACGGTTTGCTGTACGCGCCGAAGCCTCCTACCGAGTTCAGGAACGCAAGCTGTGATTTGAAGCCCCAGCAGAACGGTTCGGAGCCGCCGAAAGCACTCAAGAACAAGTCTGCTGTCTGGTGGGCGCCTACTCTACTGAGCAATACCCAGGTGGTGCAGGGTGCGCAAGTAACGCCCTCTGGGTTCAGTAACAATGACGTCACCCTGCCTGCCGCACCGAACGGTATCTACTACGCATCTGGCTCCCCGCTGAGTTCAAACACTGGTTCAACTGTGCTCGCTGGGCACATCAACCTGAACAGTGGTGCCTTGTCGCCCTGGGGGTACCTGCACCGTCTCGACAAATGCGACCACATGTTCCTTACCGATGAGCACGGCGAGCGCCACGAGTTCGCGGTGACCGGCATTTACCTTGTCAAGCAGGATGAGTTGTCTTCTCATTCTGAGTTGTGGCGTAAGGATGGGGATAAGAAGACGTATTTTATTACGTGTTCGGGTAGTTCTGTGGGTACTGATGGTACGCAGGAGGTGGGGAATACTTTCTTGTTCAACTATGAGTATAATTTGGTGGTTGAGGCGACTCCGGTGGATGGTTCGTATCCTAAGCCGGTTCCGTCTGCTTCGGTGAAGGCTCCTGTGGTTACGGAGGTGCCTTCGGTGGCTACTGTGTCGCCGTCTGAGCAGGCTCCTACTGTGAGTGCGCCGTCGCCTTCTGTTGTGGCTTCTTCTGAGCCTGTGCAGAGTCCTTCTGAGGTTTCTGGTGGGGGTTCTGTGGCTGGTGGTGGTCAGGGGAGTGGTGTTGCTACTGCTGACCCGGCACCGGCGGCTCAGGTGGGGGAGCAGGCTCCGGCTGTGGCGAGGAATGAGAGTGTGTCGAAGAGTGTTGCGTCGAATAATAATGCGCGGGTGGTTGCTACTGCTGACCCTGCGCCGGTGAAGAGTCCGTCGCCTTCTCCGTCGCCTTCTGCTTCTGCGTCGCCGTCGCCGAGTAAGGCGGCGTCTACGAAGCATGTGACGAAACAGTAGGTTTTTACTGTATCCTTTGACCGCCTAATGATATGGTTGATATGTAAGAGAGATTACCCCTCTTTTCCATCTTGTTACCCCATATTGTTAGGCGGTTTTTGTTATGTCTCATGAGCAGATTTCTTTGAATTCTGATGTTATTGAATCGTTGAAGGATCAGTTCGCTGAGGAACAGTTTGCGGATAACCCGGAGCCTCGTTGCCCTGTTGTCCTTATCTATGACTGCTCTACGTCGATGTGGGGTATGGATGGTGATGACCCGAAGATGCGTGAGCTGATGCGTGGTCATGAGCTTCTTCAGGATGAGCTGGTTAAGGACTTGGTCGCCAAGGAGCGTGCAGAGATTTCCTACATCACCTACGGTACGCAGGTCAGTGAACCGACACTGTTCACCACCCCTGGTGAAATCAACGACATCCGACTCGCAGAAGCTGACCCCACCCAAGACACCACACACTACAAGTACCTCAACACCCAGCCTGTATTCACCGACATGGTCACCACCTCCACCAACCAGGCGCTACTGACCGCAATCGAAACCATCGAAAAGCGCCTCGAAAAATACGGCTCCCACCCCCACTACGCCCCCATGATTTTCCTCATCACCGACGGCATGGCAACCGACCACAACGCACCCGCCCCCAACGGCAACCAAACCCTCCTCGAATACACCATCAACCGCCTCAACGAACACATCCAACGAGACGAACAAGGACGACCCAAAAAAGGAAGCTGGGTCTTCCTCCCCGTCTACATCCCCACCGGCAACCCCACCACCGACGCAGACATCAAAAAATCCCTCAGCATCTACCCCTCCCTCCCCGCACCCGAAGCACAACCCCTAGAACCCGGCAACATCCTCCAATTCTTCAAATGGATTTCCCAATCCGTCCAAAACCGCTCCAACTCCCGCACCGAAGAAGCACTCGCCTTCCCCAGCACCTCCGAATGGCTCATGCCCTCCATGTAACCCCCTAAAAGAAACCACAAAAAAGAAAGCCCCACCCATGACCACCCCCACCTACACCTGGGACATCACCCACCACGCCACCACCCAAGCACCCAACAAACCCACCCCCCAACACAACCAAGACGCACACAACCACTGGACACACAACGGCAAAGGCATCATCATCACCACCGACGGAGCAGGCTCACACACCCACTCCAAACAAGGCGCCC